>Ga0209958_1000195_pt1 | contig 177961 bp, 123 predicted proteins | sample ThiBio_inoc_plan_FD_183942 | JGI IMG/M metagenome (GOLD analysis project Ga0209958, IMG submission 183942) | Wastewater bioreactor microbial communities from Cape Town, South Africa - Thiocy_inoc_plan (SPAdes) | ecosystem: Engineered > Bioremediation > Thiocyanate > Unclassified | place: South... | reverse complement strand
CCAGAAAACTTGCCGTTATACTTTGGAATATGGTGGTGAAAAATATGCCTTATAAACCACCAACAGATTACCTGTTCCTTGACGAAAAAAGAAAACTCGGTTTAGTGAAGCGTATCCGAAAACAAATCACTAAATTTGAACTCACTAATCAAGACTTAGGATTGGCAACAACCTGATTATGAACAACAATAAAAAACGTTAGTCAGAATTATAACAGACGACAAAAAAATTAACAGATGACAGAAGATAAACTTGCAGTATTAATTGACGCAGACAATGTTCCATATTCGAACGTAAAAGAAATGCTTGCTGAAATTGCAAAAAACGGAACACCAACAATAAAGAGAATTTATGCAGATTGGACCAAGCCTACTGTTTCGGGCTGGAAAAATGTTCTTTTAGAAAATGCAATCACACCAATTCAACAATATAGTTATACTTCTGGTAAAAATTCTAGCGACAGTGCATTAATAATTGACGCTATGGACATTTTGTATTCAGGAAAAGTAAATGGCTTTTGTATTGTTTCCAGCGACAGTGATTTTACGAGATTAGCGACAAGACTACGAGAGGCTGGAATGACAGTTATAGGCTTTGGTGAGAAGAAAACGCCACAGCCATTTATTTCTGCTTGTGATAAATTTATTTATTTGGAAATTCTTAAAACAGTGGTCGCTGAAACAAAAGCTACAGCAAAACCAATTGCCAAGGCGAAGAAGGAAGAACCTATCAGTAAAGTAGATAGTGAAACAATTAGAATAATAACAGAAAGTGTGAATGATTTGGCTGACGAAACAGGCTGGACATTTTTGGGTAGTTTAGGAAACTACATTCTTAAAAATAAACCAGACTTTGACCCAAGAAATTATGGATTTACCAAATTACTTCCATTAATAAAAGACATCAAAAAATTTGACATTGACGAGAGAGATAGTGGGGTGAAGAATATTAAACACATATATTTAAAACAAAAATAACTACCGCTAACACGGGTAACCGTTGCACAACCCTTCCTTACAAATAAAAGCACCAAAAAAAACGGCTTCATTCAAGAAGCAATCTTGGTTTAATTTTAATGATGATGATGACCGCCTTCGTGAACGTGTCCGTGTTCAATTTCGGTTGGATGTGCTTCGCGAACTTCCAAAACTTGGCCGCTAAAATGCAATTCTTCGCCAGCCAAAGGATGGTTTAAATCTAACACCACTTCTTTTTCTTGAATATCTACAATTCTTCCTTGCAAAGTATTGCCTTCGTTATCTTGCAATGGCACTATATTGTTTAAAACCAATAAGTCTTCTTGAATTTTTCCTTCCCACATAAAGGCTTCTTTTCCAAGTTGCACTACGCCATCTTCTTCGTATTCGCCATATCCGTCTTTAGGAGAAAGTATGAAATTAAATTGGTTTCCGGCTACTTTTCCATTAAGGTTTTCTTCAAATTTAGGTAGCACGTTTCCACTTCCGAAAAGGAAAGAAAAAGGTGCGTCATTTGTGGCTTCATCTACTATTGGTCCGTTTGGTTCGGTGCGTAATTGGTAGGTAATTTTTAATACAGTGTTTGGTGCTGCTTGCATGTTATTATTATTTATATTTTCAATTAAAAGAAGAAAAAAACAGTGTGGAAATTATACAATATTTAATTGCTTCGTGTTGCAAGTGTACTCAAAAAGCACAAAATCGGGTTCACAAAATTTCTAATATGCAAAAAATAAGGTCATTCCTTAGCTACTTCAACAGATATTCTATTTTAGCCGCAACTAAATTTTATGATTAAGAAATTTATTCCACACATTGCTGCCTTAGGTATTTTTGCAGCACTTACAATTTTTTACTTTTTGCCCGATTTTCAAGGCAAGGTTTTAAGGCAAGGCGATATAGTGCAATGGGAAGCCATGAGCAAAGAAATTCGCGATTGGAATGCACTGCATCCAGATGACCCTGCACTTTGGACAAGCCGCCTTTTTTCCGGAATGCCGAGTGCGCAAATTTCGTTGGTATATCCGGGAAATTATGCTTCAAAATTTTTGTCTTCTATCAATAGTATTTTTCCTGATGTGAGCGCCTTGATGTTTCTTCATTTTATTGGGTTTTATGTTTTAATGCTTTGCTTGGGTGTAAATCAATGGCTTTCGGTAATTGGCGCAGTTGCCTTTGGGTTGTCATCTTTCACTTTAATTTCTATTGAAGCCGGACACAATACCAAAGTGCAGGCAATGGCGCTGATGGCTCCGGTTTTGGGAGGTGTGCTTTTGGCGTATCGGAAGAATATTTTGGCCGGTGCTGCACTCGTTGCTTTATCACTTTCGCTTGCCATTGCAGCAAATCACCTGCAAGTAACTTATTACTTAATTATTTGTGTGGTATTCTTGGGTTTATACGAATTGGTTGAAGCTTATCTTGCGAAAAAACTGGTACATTTCAGCAAGGCAAGTGCGGTATTGATTTTTGCTGCTGTTTTGGCAGTAATTCCCAATGTTGCCAATTTGTGGATGACCAAAGATTACGGTAAAGAAACTATTCGCGGAGGCAGCAGTGAGTTGAGTAGAAAAGTGAGCAACAGCGATGGCGGATTAGATTTTGATTACGCTTCGCGCTGGAGCTACGGTGCCGGAGATTTGGAATTTTTAAGTGTGCTTTTACCAAATATAAAAGGTGGCGGAAGTGGTACAAACATTGGCGAAGAATCTGCATTTGGCAAAACTTTACAGCAAAAAGGTTATCCGCTTTCTTATACACAGCAAGCTCCAACTTATTGGGGAAATCAGCCGTTTACTTCCGGCCCTGTTTATTTTGGCGCGGTAATTGTTTTCTTGTTTGTTTTTGCTTTGCTTGCAGCACAAGATAAATTGAAATGGTGGGTGGTTGCAGTAAGTGTAATTTCGTTTTTATTGGCTTTTGGGCACAATACACCATTCTTTAAAATAGCATTTAATTCATTGCCGTTTTTCAATAAATTTAGAACACCATCTATGGCTTTGGTGATAGCACAATTGGTTTTCCCGCTTTTTGCATTATTGGGTTTAAACGAGTTTTTAAAATCGAAAATTGATGTAGAGAAAACAAAGAAAAAGCTACTGATAGCTGCCGGAATTACCGGAGGAATAGCGCTTTTGTTTGGTGTTTTTGGAAGTATGTTTTTCAACTTTTCTGCCGAAAGTGATAAGCAAATGAATGAACAAGGACTGAATTTTTTAACCGATGCATTAAAACAAGACCGCGCAGATATGTTGCGTAGCGATGGTTTTAGAGTATTGTTTTTTGTAGCAGCAGCATTTGGCTTGCTCTGGTTTTATATTCAAAATAAAGTATCAAAACAATTATTGATTGGCGGCTTAGGATTGTTGATGCTGGTAGATGGCTGGAGTGTTGGCAAGCGCTACTTAAACGATGAAAATTTTATTGAAAAAAGCGACTACCAAAACGCTTTCGCCATGACTAAAGCAGACATGGATATTTTGCGCGATACTGATGTGAATTTTAGAGTTTACAATTTAACACGCGACCCATTTAATGATGCTATCACTTCGTATTATCACAAGCATATTGGCGGTTATCACGCAGCAAAACTTATACGTTACCAAGATTTAATTGAAGAGCATATTTCCAAAGGAACACCACAGGTAATAAATATGCTGAACACAAAATATATTATTCAAAAAGGTGCTGATGGACAACCACAAGCACAAGCAAATAATGGTGCTTTGGGTAATGCTTGGTTAGTAAAAAATATTCGTCACGAAAAAAATGCAGATGAAGAAATTGCAGCTTTGGGAGCAGCAGATTTTTCGCCAAAAGAAACTGCTTTGTTAGATGAGCGTTTTAAATCTTTTAGCACTGCCGAAACTTACAATAACGAAGGAAGCAGCATTGTGCAAACTTCGTTTTCTCCCAATAAAATTACTTACGATTACAATGGAGCAGATAAAAACTTTGCTGTTTTTTCTGAAATATTTTATCCCGATTGGGATTGCTATGTGGACGGAAAACTTACCAAATATGCAAGAGTAAATTATGTTTTGCGTGGCTTGGAATTGCCTGCGGGCAAACATACTGTTGAGTTTAAAATAGAACCTAAAGCATATATTGTAGGCAACAAAATTGCTTATGCGGGTTCAGCACTTTTGCTATTATTTTTGCTTGCCGCAGTTGGATTCAACTATCGCGAATGGCAAAAAAATAGTGTAGGTGAAGAAACGCCTAAAACTAAAAGCAAGTAACTAAAAACTTCGCGTTGAAACACGTTCTCATTTTCACTTATTATTGGACTCCTGCCGGTGGCGTAGCGGTTCAACGCTGGTTGAAATTTTCAAAATACTTGCCGGAAAATGGTTGGCAGCCGGTTATTGTAACGGTGAAAGATGGCAGTTATCCTTACACCGATTCTTCTTTAGAAAAGGAAGTTTTACCTTCAATAAAAGTATATAAAACCGATACTTTCGAACCGTTTGAATTGTATAATTTACTGCGTGGAAAAAAAGGGAAACAGTTGCCCACAGCAATGTTAGACAGTTCAAAAAAGAAATCGCTTTTCCAAAAAGCAGCAGAATATATTCGCGCTAATTTCTTTATTCCAGATGCGCGAAAAGGTTGGGTAAAATATGCTGTAAGTACGGGAGCAAGCATTATTAAAAATCAAAAAATAGATGCGATAATCACAACCGGCCCGCCACATAGCACACATTTAATTGGTTTAATTTTAAAAAAAGAATTTGGCGTAAAATGGATTGCAGATTTCCGCGATCCTTGGACAAGCATTTTTACCAATCACTATTTACCACGCGCTTCTTGGGCAAAAAAATACGATAAAAGCTTAGAAGATAAAGTGCTGAAAGCGGCTGATACAGTTGCCGTAATTGGACCTTCGATGAAACAAGAATTTGAAGATAGAGCAAAGCGAATAGCCGTAATTTGGAATGGATTTGATGAAACAGATTCAAACGAAATTACTGCCAAAACTAACAATGTTATTTTCACGATTCGCTATGTTGGAAATTTATTTGCATCGCAAAAAATACCTGCATTTTGGAAAGCCGTTGCGCGTTTGGCAAAAGAAGAAAATGCAAAACTGCAAATCGAATTTATTGGCAGAGTTGATGAAAGTGTAAAGCTTTTGATTGAAGAAAACAATTTACAAAACCTTGTGCGTTACAAAGATTTTGTTCCACACACAGAAGCAATACAACTTATTTTTACTGCCGATGCGCTATTATTTGCCATACCTCAAGTGCCAAACGATGAGCGAATTATTACAGGAAAAATATTTGAATACTTGGCAGCCGTAAAGCCAATTTTAGCTTTCGGAAATACTAATGGCGATGCCGCAAAATTGTTGCAAGAATGTGGCAGAGAAGCCATGTGCGATTTTGAAGATGAAGCCACAGCTTTTAATACTTTATCACAATTCTATTTAGCATTTAAACATCGTGAAGAAATAAGCTATAACAACGCTTTTCAAGTATTTTCGCGAAGTAACCAAGCAAAAAAAATGGCAAACGTTTTATCTGAAATTACGACTGCTTAATTTTGAGACATTCTTAATTGAAATTTTGTGCAGGTTTGCGCCATGAGCGGAAGAAAAGATAAGAAGAAAAAGATTGCAGAAATAAACACTTTTGGCAACGTATTACAATGCTACGAATTTAATAATCCGGTATTGCATAACGAAAAAAATGAAGTGATTGAATGTAAAGGAAAGTGGCACGAAATATTCGGGAATCAAAATCTAATAGTAGTAGAACTTGCTTGTGGCAAAGGAGATTACACTATTGCTTTAGCTCAAAAAAATGCTGACAAAAATTTTATTGGCATAGATATTAAAGGACCGAGAATACACACCGGAGCTAAAAAGTGTATTGAAGAAAACATTGCAAATGTGCGCTTTGCGCGACTTAAAATTGAAAATATTCCACACTTCTTTTCCGAAAAAGAAATAAGTGAAGTTTGGATAACTTTTCCGGATCCATTTCCGAAAGACAGCCACGAAAAGCATCGCCTTACTTACAAAAACTTCTTAGCAAAATACAAGCCTCTTTTAGCTAAAGATGGAGTTGTGAATTTAAAAACAGACGACCTGAATTTCTTTCGATATTCAAGAGAAAGTATAGAAGCATTTGGTGCAAAACTATTGTACTACAAAGAAGATATTTATGCCTCAAAATTAGATTTCGATACTTTAGAGATTAAAACTTTTTACGAGCGCCAGCACTTGGCAGCAGGTAGAAAAATTAATTATCTACAGTTTGCTTTCTAAAGTAATTTTAGTGAGCAGCGAAACTTAATTAAACCACATATTCAATGGCTAAGGATTTTAAATTAGTACTTTCTTTTCTTGTTACAGCAATGTTTTTTACAAGTTGCTACCGCGATAAAAGTACTGCAGTAGAATACAGTAAAACCATTGAATTAAATGATTCTCTAAACACAATAAGTATTGAGAATAAAAGCTCTTTGCCGGTTACTTTCTCATTAAACATAAACGGAATTTTTCCCTTATATTTTGAAAATATTTCAAATAAAATTGATGCCATTTCCTTACAAGAAAAGCTTTCAAAACAAGAAGCAGCATACCTTTTTGTAAGGAGAAATACTTTTTACAATTCTCCATATTCTACTGAAACTTGGCAGCACGAACCTTTACTTTTTATCAACTCTATTGGTGGTGGTTTTTGTGATGATCTTGCTTCGGTTTTAGCTGCCGTTTGGGAAAATGAAGGCGACTCGGTGCGCATAATGAATATAGATGCGCATGTAATTCCGGAAGTGTTTACAGATAGAAAATGGCAAATGCTCGATCCTACTTGCGGAACTTTTTACACAAATAAAAAAGGAGAAAAACTTTCTGTTGAGGAAATTGGCAATAATCTAAATGCAATGTTTGCTACCAATGCAGATACGCAATATTTCAATCCGCTTTATCGAGGTAGAACATTTTTGTCGGTATATTTTTCAAAATTATACGAGGCTAAAGAATTTTTTAGAGATGTTACTCAGTATAGTTTTAATTATGCACAAACTCCGAAACAATTTACTTTGCCCGGTAAATCTTCACTTCAAATTTCGTACAATAAAGAATTTGGTTTTGCCAATATTTTAGTTTGTTTGGAAACTAATTCTAAAGGTAAGCTTCAACTTCCGTTAGTGCCATTTAGTGCAAAAGGCAATATGAGTTTTGCTGCAAATAATAAAGTATTTCATCTGAATGATACTTCAGTTTTGCTTCCTACAAAAAGCTATATAAACGAAATAGAAATTGCACAAGTTTCGGGTAAAAGTGAGGTAAATTATTTAGTAAATCCTAAGTTGAAATTTCTTAAAACTCAAAACAGAATTCAACTAAATAGTTCAGCGCCTTTGGTGATTAAAGCAACAAAAAGCAATAAGCCAGAAATACAATTTGGCGCTACTGAAACTTTTGTAGGATTAAAATCTTTAGACGATATATTGTTTTTTAATAAGGCAAAAACAAAGACTTCTACAACAAACATAGATTCTTTAAAACAACAATTTTTACAAGCAATAAAAACTTCTAATCGAGTTACACCTAAAGAGCGAGAGGAACTTATTCAACTTTACAATGAGTATCTTAGTTTAATAAAAAGTAAAGTAAAATAAGTAGTAAAACTACATGCTTCTTCTATATTGTCCGCCCACTTCAAAAAGTGCGTGTGTTATTTCACCTAAGGAGCAGAATTTTACGGTTTGCATAAGTTCTTCAAAAAGATTTCCATTGTTTATTGCAACCTTTTGTAACTGTGCTAACGCAGCAGTACTCTTGCTTTGGTGGCGTTTTTTAAACGAGTTAAGCGCATCAATTTGGTATTGTTTTTCTTCTTCAGTAGAGCGAATTACTTCGCGTGGGAGAATAGTTGGTGAACCATCTTTGCTCAAGAATGTATTCACGCCCACAATTGGAAATTCGCCCGTGTGTTTTAAGTGTTCGTAGTACAAACTTTCTTCTTGAATTTTGTTGCGTTGATACATTCTTTCCATTGCACCTAACACACCTCCGCGTTCAGAAATTCTATTAAATTCAGCTAACACAGCTTCTTCAACTAAATCAGTTAATTCTTCAATTAAAAACGAACCTTGATTTGGATTTTCATTCTTTGCCGTTCCTAATTCTCTATTGATAATAAGCTGAATTGCCATTGCTCTGCGCACACTTTCTTCGGTTGGTGTGGTAATGGCTTCGTCATAAGCATTGGTGTGTAACGAATTGCAGTTGTCGTAAATGGCGTAAAGCGCTTGTAGTGTTGTTCGTATGTCGTTGAAATCAATTTCCTGTGCGTGCAAACTGCGCCCTGAAGTTTGAATATGATACTTCAATTTTTGGCTGCGTTCGTTAGCATTGTATTTATGCTTCATTGCTTTTGCCCAAATTCTGCGCGCCACTCTTCCAATCACAGAATATTCCGGATCCATTCCATTGCTAAAAAAGAAAGAAAGATTCGGTGCAAAATCATCAATCTTCATGCCGCGACTTAAATAGTATTCTACGTAAGTGAAACCATTGGCTAAAGTGAAAGCCAGTTGCGTAATTGGGTTTGCTCCGGCTTCGGCAATGTGGTAGCCGCTAATGGAAACCGAATAGAAATTTTGCACTTGGTGTTGAATGAAATACGCTTGCACATCACCCATTAACTTGAGCGAAAATTCGGTTGAAAAAATACAGGTATTTTGCGCTTGGTCTTCTTTTAAAATATCGGCTTGCACGGTGCCACGAACTGAAGAAAGTGCTTTTGCTTTCAACTTTTCATATACTTCTTTTGGTAAAATATCACTACCTGAAAATCCTAGAAGTTTCAGCCCAAGTCCGTTGTTCCCTTCAGGTAATGAACCGTTGTAGCCCATCCAATCTTTAATCTTTGCTTTGTATTTTTCTACTTCTTTTTCCAAGCTGTTTTCCTGGATGTATTTTTCACATTCTTGGTCTATGGCGGCATTCATAAAGAAGGCAAGAATAATTGGCGCAGGCCCGTTTATGGTCATGCTCACCGAAGTTTTCGGATTGCACAAATCAAAGCCGCTGTAAAGCTTTTTTGCATCATCAACTGTGGCAATGCTCACACCGCTATTGCCAATTTTGCCATAAATATCAGGGCGATGATCTGGGTCTTCACCATAGAGCGTAACACTATCGAAAGCAGTAGATAAGCGAATAGCAGGCTGCCCGGCAGAAACATAGTGAAATCTTTTGTTGGTGCGTTCCGGTCCGCCTTCTCCGGCAAACATTCGCGTTGGGTCTTCGCCTTCGCGCTTTAGTGGAAACACGCCTGCGGTGTATGGAAATTCACCCGGAACATTTTCTTGCAACTGCCATTTTAAAATATCGCCCCAATCGCTGTAGCGCGGTAAATACACTTTTTTAATTGATGTGCCGCTGAGCGATTGATAAGCAAAAGGTAATTTCAACAACTTGCCACGCACTGAAAAATCGAATGTTTCTCCGCTGTATTTTTCTTTTACATTCTCCCATTCTGCTATCAACTTTTTGCAGTCTGGATGAAGTTTTAATTCAATTTCAGTATATTTTTTTTTGAGTTCTTCTGTAAGCATAATTCTCAGTTTTCAATTCACTAAACAGCAAAAATTTTTACTGCTTAATATCGCTAATATCTGCAAATGTATCAGAGATTTTTTTGTTCTAAAATCGCACCTTGTTCAAAAGCTAAAACTTCCAAGCAAAAGCATCGGAAGTAAATAGAAAATCGGGGTCGTATTGCTTTTTAATTTCGCAAAATAATTTCCATTCAGGATACATGCTTTGTAGTGCCTCTTCGCTAAAATACGGATACTTTCCTAAATACACTTTCCCGGAATTTTCGAGTACTGTATCGATGAGTTCTTTCTCGAAACTTTGCACATTAAATTTTCTATTTAAATCATAATTTATAGTAAGTGAAAATCCATCTCCGGCAAAAGATAAATAACCACTTTGAGGTTGATGTTTCCGCACCGCACACAGAAAGGGAATTTGGTTGTATTTTCTACATACTGCAAGAATTTTTTTATAGCTCTGAATAAAGTTTTTGGTGGAAAAAAAAATCTGCCATTCTTGAAATCCTTTTGGTGCAAACTTAAAGTTCCAGTTGGGGAAAAATTTAAGCATCGGATATTGAAAATTCCAAAAGGAAGTTGCTGCTGTTTTATTTGAAGCAAGTTGATATTTAAAATAATTTGCCAAGCGAAAAGACCATTTAGTTTCTGTAAGGCGAAAGAGTTTCCAAAACAATTCCGGTGATAAACCGGCTATTGTCTTTTGTGGTTGAATTGGCGCTTCTACAATATTTTCTGAGGCTTGAAGTATGGCAGTTTCACAAAGCCCTTTTCCTGTATTTTCATTACTTGCAAAAGGATCTGTCCAGCAATACGCATATTGATTTTGTATTGGAGATAAGTTGCTCATGTAGTCAAAAAGATGTTCTACATTTTTTAATTTTTTCGTTGAAGTTTTACACTCCATTCCTGCTATGGGCAACAGTTTTAGTTTCACTTCAAGAATAATTCCCAGCAAACCCATGCCGCCAATTACGGCATTCAGCAAAGTATCATCTTTTCCTTTTTCAATATCAATGATTGAGCCATTTGCAAGCATTAGTTTTAGCGCTAAAACATTCGCGCCAAAATTACCTCTGTGCCAGGAATCTTTTCCATTCACATCGTTGCCGATATTTCCACCAATGGTGTTGCCGGTAGAACCGGTGAGCCCTGCAACAGTAAAACCTAAGGGTAAAATTTTTTGTAAAAGCTCAACTTCCTTTAATCCTGCTTGTGCAATTATATATTGCGCTTGTGGATTTATTTCAATGATATTATTGAGGGAAGTAGTATCAACAGAATAGTTTTTACTGAGCAAACAAACATTACTAAAACTCATGAGCCCGCCCGCTGCGCAAATTTTTAATTTCTGCTTTTGCGCAGTAGCAATAGCACTTTCAAGCTGTGAATAGCTTTGTGGTTTTACAACTATAGAATTTACTTTTTGCAATCCCCAATTTTCAACTGTTTGTTCTTTTATCTCCATCGCTTCACATAAAAAATGCTTTCTAGAAAACATGTAATAATGGTAAATCTCTAATAAAAGTATCCTCCAATATTTTTTTATTGAATGAAAACATAATATTGCAAAAGCTAAACAACAAAACATATTGACATCTGCTGCACAAACTTTCTTACACAATAATTCTACAATTGAACTTTCTGTTGTGTTGCCCGTTTACAACAAGCAAAATTCAATTCCTATTGTGCTGCAAGCGGTGGAAGAAGTTATTCAACATACATTAAAGCTAAATAGCTACGAAATAATTTTTGTTGATGATGCGAGTACCGATAAATCTTTAGAGGTTTTGCGTGGAATTAAAAATAGTTCGGTGGTGGTTTTACAACACGAAATAAACGGAGGGCAGTTAAAAGCCGTAGAAACCGGAATGTATGCTGCGCAAGGAAATGCTGTTGCTTTTTATTCATGCGATATGCAAAATTCTTTTAAAACAATTGCTCCGCTTTATCAAGCAATACAAAACGGGCACGACTTGGCTATTGGGTCGCGCACTTGGCGCAGCGATACGGGAATGAGTGTCGTTTTGTCGAAAGTTTTTTATCGCCTTTTATCGGTTGTGGATAGCCGAATGCCGCAAGGTGGATTTGATTTTGGAATTCTAAATAGAGAAGTTAGAAATGCTTTGCTGCAAACAGATTTTACAAATAAATTTGCACAATTAGTATTATTAGATTTAGCAAAAAATGTGTGGATTCTACCGGCTTCAAGAATTAATGATTCTAACGATAAATCTTCTTGGTCTTTGAGCGAGAAAATAAAGTATGCTTACAAAGCGTTTATTCATCGTAAAAAATAGAAGTAGTTTCCTGTAAGTGATTTACGCTTAGTGTATTTCATTTATGTATCACATTTTAGGTTTTTGTAAGTTTTACTTCATCTTGTTTTTCAACAAAGGCTAACAGTTGTTCGTTCTGTTTATTTTCCTATAAATTTGCGGCAGTTTAGAACGGACTATTACATTCATTCACAAAAAGAAATTATATGAAACTTCTGCAAGTTGAAAGGGTGAGCAACATTAGCCCAAGAGAGTTTAAAGAAGAATTTCAAAAGAAAAATAAGCCTTGCGTTTTTACCGATTTCACTAAGGGTTGGGACGCGCTGAATAAATGGGATTACAATTTTTTTCATAGTCAATATGGCAATATAGAAGTTCCTGTTTTCTCAAGCAATTATTCCAAGCCGGGCAAAGGTTACATGACTAACGATACCACTATGCCTTTTGCTAAATTTTTGGAAACAATAAAGTCTGGAGTTTCTGATTATCGCTTATTTCTATTTGATATTTTTGAACACGCACCGGAATTAAAAAAGTCATTTTCGTTCCCCGATTACCAAAACTATTGGATAAAAATTCCATTTATGTTTTTTGGTGGCGAAGGCGCGGAAGTTACCATGCACTACGATATTGATTGTGCTAATGTTTTCTTAACGCAGTTTATTGGCAATAAACGAGTTATTCTTTTTTCGCCTGAAGAAACCGAAAAAATATATCACCACCCATTTACGGTAAAAAGCTTGATTGACCCTAAAAATCCTGATTACGAAAAGTTTCCTGCATTGAAAAATGTAACGGGTTATGAAACGGTTTTAAAGCACGGTGAAACCATTTTTATGCCTTCGCAATATTGGCATTATATGTATTACATGGATTTTAGTTTTGGTTTAGCCATGCGCTCGCAAAATTCACCATTCACCGCTGCAAAAGGTGGTATAAATTTAGCTACACATTTTGTGGTTGATAAAGGCTTAAACCATTTGATGGGCAACTCTTGGCAAGCTTGGAAAGAGCGTAAGGCTTACGAAAATGCAAAGCCTTTTGAGGTATAATTTCAATGAATGATTTCGACATAAACAGTATATTTTCTGTAACCGATTTTTTGTTTGAAAAAATTGCACTAAACGTTTTTCGATTTCAGTTTGAAAACCAAATTACCTATCGCACATTTTGCTTAGGATTAAAGAGAACTCCAGAGAATGTTCATCGCATAGAAGATATTCCATTTTTGCCGATTAACTTTTTTAAAACACAAAAAATTATTGCTGAACAACAGCAGGCTGCGGTAGTTTTTGAAAGTAGTGGCACCACTGGAACTATTTCGTCAAAACATTTTGTGGCAAATACTGCCGTTTATATAGAAAGCTTCAGCAAAACTTTCAATCAATTTTATGGAAAGCCAAGCGACTACTGTGTTTTAGCCTTGCTTCCTTCTTATTTAGAGCGTGGCAATTCTTCTTTAGTTTACATGGCTGAGCATTTAATAAAAAGCAGCAATCATTCGCAAAGTGGTTTTTTTTTAAATGATTTTGCAGCGCTTTCTGCTAAGCTAAAAGTATTAGAAAGTAATAAGCAAAAAACTTTACTGCTTGGTGTAACTTACGCCCTGCTTGATTTTGCCGAACAATTTCCTATGCCGCTTTCGCATACCACTATTATGGAGACCGGAGGCATGAAAGGAAGAAAAGAAGAGCTGTTGCGAATAGAAGTTCACGAGATTTTAAAGCAAAGTTTTGGGCTTGAAAATATCCATTCAGAATACGGAATGACAGAATTGCTTTCGCAAGCATATTCAAAAGGAAATGGAATTTTTACCACCCCGAAGTGGATGAAAATTTTAGTGCGCGATGTTTACAATCCATTACAAATTTCTACTCAAAATAAATCGGGCGGAATAAACATAATTGACCTTGCAAATATTTATTCCTGCTCTTTTATTGCCACCGAAGATTTAGGCATTTTAAAAGAAAATAGTTCTTTTGAAGTGCTTGGCAGAATAGACCACAGCGATGTGCGCGGTTGTAGTTTGATGTATGTAAATTAGCTATGCTGAAACAAACTTTCTTAGGGCAGTTGTTGAAGAATGACAAAATAACTTTTGCGCTAATAGTATTGTTTATTTTAGGGCAAACATTTGTAACCTGGCGCGGTGTGGAATGGTTTCCATTCCTGAACTACGGAATGTATTCTGGCAAAGCTCCAAAAGCAGACACAGTCGAAGTTATAGCATTGAAACTAAACGGAATGCAAATTGATATTTCTCGATTTCCACACATGCAATTTGCAATTACACAGAGTACATTTAATTGGTATGCAGCCTTAAAACAAAACAATTTTTCAGATACTATTTCTAAGGTTTTTGATACTCGATTCAAGGATAGAATTTCAGATAATAACTATCATTATTTAGCCTCAAAAATTTTGAACGATTCAGTGAAAGTGCAAACCTATCCTACTTGGTTAATGCACTATTTGCAGAACGATGCAATAAATATTGAAGGAAATATAATTGCCGTTGCTTACAACAAAAGCGGAGAACTTGATTCATTAAACAGCAAGCAGATTTTTAGCTATGGAAGCAATAAATAATACTGTTTTTGAAAAGAAGAAGCGATACTTTTTTGTTGGTGTTTTAATGCTGCTATGCTATTATGTTTACAACTATATTTTACTTACGCAGTTTTGCTTAAATGCTTCTCCTGCGCTTATGTTTCCTTCTATTGATAATGGTTATTGGTTGGTTTTGGCAACAGGTGTTTTTTACTTTTTTGCCAACAATTTAGCCGCTGCAATTTCATTTGACATTCTGTTTTTTTTATTGCCGATTTTAATTCTGTTTCTACCTTACAAACGATGGTTGAATATATTGTTTTTAACTGTTTGCTTTTTGTATGCAATTTTCATAAACACTATTGCTGCACACCATTTTCACCTGTTTCTTGCTATGCCGGTATTGGCTTTTGCCTTTTGCTTTACCGGAAAAAGGTTTGAAAATATTTGGAGAGCAATTCGCTACTACACACTGTTTATTTTTGTTTCTGCGGCTCTTTGGAAATTGTTTCGAGGCAGCATTTTTGAGCCTAACCAAATGTTGAATATTTTACATGCACAACATGCGCAATTTTTATATGAACAACCCAATGCAATTCATGCAAAATTTATACGTTGGTTAATTACACACAGCACCTTTAGCAACTTGCTGATTTACTTTGCGGCATTGCTTCAAATTTTGTTTGTAATAGGATTTTTTACCTCAAAAATAGATACGTATTTATTAGCTATGTTGCTAAGTTTTGTAGCTGTGAATTATTGTGTGATGCAAATATTCCCACCCGAAATATTTCTGTTTGCCTTAACCTTAGTACCACAATCTTTTTGGCAAAAAGGCACTATGAATTCTACCTTATGATTTCTTCTCTCCAGGATTTTTACCAATGCTTTCGCGCATAGAAGTATCCGCTTGTATATTTTGCATTCTGTAATAATCCATCACGCCAAACTGCCCGTTTCTAAATGCTTCTGCCATTGCCATAGGAATTTGTGCTTCGGCTTCTATCACTTTTACGCGAGCTTCTTGAGCTTTGGCTTTGTTCTCTTGCTCCAATGCAATTGCCATTGCTCTGCGTTCTTCAGCTTTTGCCTGTGCAATATTTTTATCGGCATTCGCTTGGTCTATTTGCAATACCGCACCAATATTTTTTCCAATATCAATATCGGCAATATCAATAGAAAGTATTTCAAAAGCCGTGCCGGAATCTAAGCCTTTGTTTAATACCACTTTTGAAATTGAATCAGGATTTTCCATTACCAATTTATGCGACTCCGAAGAGCCGATAGAAGTAACAATTCCTTCACCAATTCTTGCCAAAACAGTTTCTTCACCGGCACCACCCACCAACTGCCGAATATTGGCACGAACAGTAACACGTGCTTTGGTGATTAACTGAATACCGTCTTTTGCAACCGCAGTTACAGGAGGCGATTCAATCACTTTTGGGTTTACAGAAAGTTGCACCGCTTCAAATACATCGCGACCAGCCAAATCTATGGCAGTTGCTGCCTTAAAATCTAAATCAATATTGGCTTTATCGGCACTCACCAAGGCACGAACCACTTTCATTATATTGCCACCGGCCATATAGTGCGCTTCCAAAAGTTTATGCTCCAACGGAATGCCTGCTTTGGTTGCCACCACCATCGAATCCACAATCGTGTTTGGGTTCACTCTTCTAAAGCGCATTACCACTAAGTCTAAAAGCGGAATATGTACATCAGAAAGTTTTGCGGTTATCCATAAACCCACGGGGAAGAACCACATGAAAATAAGGAAGAAAACAACGATAAAAACTGCCAGAATAATAAAAGGAATTCCCATGAGTAGTAATGTTTTTGTGGCAATGAAAATAGCAATTTTTTAATCTGAAGCTAATTTGGGGTTCCTATTGAAGGGAAAATAGACAAGCCTTTCCACAAATAATTATACAGATGTGTAAAAGCACACAATTTCGCTATATTGGAAAGTTTACTTTTGGCGTTTGAATAGAATTTTTTCACAACCGGCATGTACAACCTCGTTAGGTTTCTTATTCGTTATCATTTGCTAATGCTTTTCCTGTTGTTAGAGGCGTTTTCATTCTATTTAATTTTTAAGAAAAGTAAGTTCCACAGTGCCACTTTTTTAAACACTTCAAATGCTTTGAATGGCGCGGTGTTCAACACTTACAACGATATTACAAGTTATTTTTACCTGCGAAAATCTAACGATAGTTTAGTGGCAGAAAATGCAGCCTTACGCGCCATGTTATTACAATCAAAATACAGTGGTGATGTAGATACATTTAGCCAAACTGATAGTATTGCTCCAAAACTTATACAGCGGTTTGTATATTTTCCGGCTAAAGTAATCCGAAATTCAACTGATAATGCTAACAACATTTTGTATATTGATAAAGGCTCATTGCAAGGTATTCACCATCAAATGGGCGTAATTTGCCGCAATGGAATTGTGGGGCAGGTAGTTGATGTTTCTGATAATTACAGTGCGGTAATGAGCGTGCTGAATAAAGATTTTAAAGTGAGTGCAAAAATTAAAAAGAATAACTATTTCGGCAACTTACATTGGAGTGGCGTCAATGCTTCGAGTGCAAAAATGGATGAAATTCCAAAGCATGTACCTGTGGTGAAAGGTGATACTATTGTGAGTAGCGGCTACTCTTCTTTATTTCCTGAAAATGTGATGATTGGCATTGTAGAAAATGTGAAATCTGAAGTAGATAAGCCATTTATGCATGTAGATGTGAAGCTCTCAACCAATTTTAGAAATTTAGATTTTGTTTATGTGGTGAAAGATTTACAACGCAGCGAAATTTCGAAACTTGATTCTGTAACCATAAAGGCAAATAAGTAAAGGTGTTTTCAATTATACAGCAAAATGTGGTTCGTTTTTTGTTGCTTACTGCCTTGCAGGTAATGGTTATCAGCAACCTTAATTTAAGCCCATTTTTAGTGCCCAATATTTTGCCGCTTTTTATATTGCTGTTACCATTTTCTATTCCGCGCTGGATGCTTATGCTCATTGGTTTTTTTAGTGGAGTAATTGCCGATATTTTTCTTGGCACTTTAGGTTTTAATGCCGCTGCCGGCTTATTGGTTGCCTACATTCGCCCGTTTATTATTAACCTTATTACACCTAAGGGTGCCGAGTTTGAGCAGTCGCCTAATATTTTCTCCCAGGGCTTCACATGGTTTCTCATTTATCTTTCTATAGCCGTTTTAATTCATCATTCTTTTTATTTACTAATTGAATCGGGCACTTTTTACAATATTATATTATTGCTTACGCGAATTATCCTCAGCAGTATTTTAAGCCTTGCTTTTATGTTTATCGGGTTGTATTTGTTCTCGGTAAAAAAGAGAAGGATAAATTAAACAAACCTGTTGTGCATTTAGGCTAAATTGATTTTGAGTTTGTTCATTGCTCTATTGAATACAAAGAAATTGAGATACTGAATCATAGTGAAAGCCGTAATTTTGGATGCAATTCTGGTTGCCAAGTCTTGAAAAGTTTTTGCAAGATTTACATGGATATTAAATCCTTCGCAGCAGAGATCCTGAAAGGCACTCTGCGTGCCATAGCATACACTTCTCCTCATTTATTTACCTTAGCATCAAATGAGTGTCCGCCACCAAATACATGAATGTGATGGGATGTATTTCATTACATTTACTTGCTACAATTGGCTGCCGTTGTTTGAAATTGCCAATGGCTATCATTTGGTTTACGAACAATTCAACTATTTGAAATCATGTGGACACAGCATTGCAGGTTATGTGATTATGCCTAATCATGTTCACGCGCTTATTCATTTTGCAGATACAGATAAGAAAGTAAATACAATAGTTGGAAACATGAAACGCTTTTTGGCATACAGCTTGGTAAAAGAACTTCACAGGCAACACAAAACAGATATTTTGAAACTGTTGGCGCAAGGCGTGAACAAAACCGACAGAAGCAGGGGGAAACTGCATGAAGTATTTGAACCGTCATTTGACTGTAAATATTGCTATGGCGATAACTTCATAGAGCAGAAGCTGAATTATATACACAACAATCCCGTGAAGGGCAAATGGCAGCTTGCCGAAAGCACAGTTGAATATCCTCATAGTTCTGCTTGCTTTTACACCGAAGGGCAGCAAGGTGTTTATGAAGTTACATCGTATAAATGTATTGGGGAATGAATGGGTTAGGTTTATGGTACGCAGAGTGCCTTTCAGGACACTCTGCTGGGAAGAAGAGTTGACTCTGCAAGTTATTTTGCTTAACCAAAAAATAAAACCATGAAATCCCTTTGTTATATTTTTATCGGGTTGCTATTTGTAGCAATGGCAGGCTATTAACTCTATGTAAACGGCATTTCTATTTCTCTACTTTTTTTATATTCTTAGCGGCATGAAAAACGCATTAGTAACCGGAGGCTCGCGCGGTATTGGGAGAGCAGTTTGCATTAAATTGGCAGCATCCGGAAACCACATTATTATTAACTACCGAAGCAACGATGCAGAAGCTGAAAAAACAGCCGAATTGGTGAAAGAAGCAGGCGGCACTGCCGAATTGCTAAAATTTGATGTGGCAGATAAAGCCGCAATACAAACAGTTTTAGGCACTTGGATTGAAAATAACAAAGATAAACCAATAGAAATTTTGGTGAATAATGCAGGAATTAGAAAAGATAATTTAATGCTCATGATGCCCGATAGCGACTGGGAAGATGTGCTGCACACCAATCTCGACTCGTTTTTTTATATCACCAAACTGGCTTTGCCTTCCATGATGTTTAAAAAGTTTGGAAGAATAGTGAATGTGGTTTCGCTTTCGGGTGTGAAAGGCATGGCAGGGCAAGTAAATTATTCAGCTTCAAAAGCGGCTGTAATTGGTGCCACAAAAGCGTTGGCACAAGAAGTTGCACGCAGAGGCGTAACCGTAAATTGTGTCGCACCCGGTTTCATTAAAACAGATATGACAGACGATATTAACGAAGGACAGTTTCAACAAGTAATTCCTATGAAACGCTTTGGCGAAGCCGATGAAGTTGCCGAAGTGGTAGCGTTTTTAGCCTCTAAAGCTTCGAGCTACATCACAGGCGAAGTAATAAATGTAAACGGAGGTTTACACACTTAAAACATACACTTTTGCCATACACCGTCTTTGGCTTATCTTCGCCCAATGACAAACGTAAAAAATGAAACCGATAAACTTTCGTTTGAAGACTTTAAGAAAGAAGTATTAAGCGACTATAAACTTGTTTGCCTTAGCCGCGAAATGAGCTTAACAGGGCGCAAAGAAGTGCTTACTGGCAAAGCCAAATTCGGAATTTTTGGCGATGGAAAAGAATTGGCACAAATTGCATTGGCTAAAAGTTTTAAAAAAGGCGACTGGCGCAGCGGCTACTACCGCGACCAAACCTGGATGCTTGCACTTGGCATCATCACACCTACACAATTTTTTGCCCAACTTTATGCAAACCCTGATACAGAACAAGAGCCATGCAGTTCAGGCAGGCAAATGAATGCGCATTTTGCTACGCCTTTTATAGATAAAAATGGTGAATGGCTTTGCCATACTGAAAAATACAACACCACTGCCGATGCTTCGCCAACAGCAGGGCAAATGCCGCGCTCGTTGGGTATTGCTTTAGCTTCAAAAATGTATCGCAACAATGCAGAATTACAAAATGGCTTTGAAAAATTTTCGCAGCACGGCAACGAAATTAGCTTTGTTTCCATTGGAGATGCCAGCACCAGCGAAGGTCATTTTTGGGAAACCGTGAATGCTGCGAGTGTGCAGCAGGTTCCTTTAGCCATAAACGTGTGGGACGATGGTTACGGCATTTCTGTTCCTAAAAAATATCAAACTACCAAAGGCAGTATTTCTGAGGCACTCAGCGGTTTTGCTGCTGATAAAGAAGGCAACGGAATAGAAATTTATGTGTGCGAAGGCTGGAACTATCCTAAGTTGGTTCAAACCTATTTGAATGGCACAGCAGCCATGCGTAAAACACATCGTCCGGCATTGTTTCACATCACAGAAGTTACCCAACCGCAAGGGCATTCCACTTCCGGTTCGCACGAAAGATACAAGAGCAAAGAAAGGCTCGATTGGGAAAAAGAATTTGATTGCATTTTGCAAATGAAAAAGTGGATGTTGGAAAATGCTATCGCTTTAGAAAGTGAATTAGAAACGATAGAAGCAGAAGCAAAAACAGAAGTGAAAGCTGCACAAAAAGAAGCGTGGAATAATTTCACTTCACCCATAAAAATTGAGATAGAAGAAATTGCCCAACTTATAGCCGAAGCAGGCAGCGAAACAGGTAGAAACGATTTGGCAACGCAAACTATTCAAGCACTAAAAAATACTTTAGACCCTGTTCGTAAAGACATTCTAAAAGCAACAAAGACATTTCTAATAAATGCAGTTGGTGAAAATGGTGCTGCCTTCGCAAACCTTGCTAACTACACTAAAAACTATCAAGCAAAATTACAAGAAACATACAGTAAAAATCATCATAGCGAAACGCCATACAACGCGCTGAAAGTACAAGAAGTAAAACCGATTTATACTGAAAATTCAGCAATACTAAATGGCTACGAAATACTAAACACTTTCTTTGATAAAATTTTTGAACAGCACAAAAACGTAGTGGCTTTTGGCGAAGATGTGGGAATGATTGGCGATGTAAATCAAGGTTTCTCAGGCTTGCAGCAAAAATTTGGCGAGCAAAGAATTTTTGATACCGGTATTCGTGAACTTACCATTATGGGGCAAGCAATCGGGCTTTCCATGCGCGGCATTCGCCCTATTGCCGAAATTCAATATCTCGACTATTTACTTTATGGTTTAGAGCCGCTAAGCGATGATGTGGCTTGTTTAAGTTATCGCACCAATGGCATACAAAAAGCACCGGTAATTATTCGCACACGCGGCCACCGCTTAGAAGGAATTTGGCACACCGGCTCACCAATGGGAATGATAATAAATGCACTTCGCGGCATGTATGTTTGTGTTCCGCGCAACATGGTGCAAGCTGCCGGAATGTATAATACACTGCTGCAAAGCGATGAACCGGGTTTAGTTGTGGAATGTTTAAACGGCTATCGCCTTAAAGAAACTTTACCGGAAAATATTCAATCGTTTAATGTGCCGCTTGGCGTACCGGAGGTGCTGCAAGCCGGAGATGATGTTACTTTGGTAACTTATGGCAGTTGCGTGCGCATAGCACAAGAAGCTATAATTCTTTTAGAAGAAAAGGGAATTTCTGTAGAGTTAATTGATGTACAGACTTTATTGCCTTTTGATATTAACCATAGCATTGTAAACAGCATACAAAAAACAAATCGCATTGTATTTTTAGATGAAGATGTGCCCGGAGGTGCTGCTGCATATATGTATCAACAAGTAATGGAATTGCAAGGTGCATTTCGTTGGTTAGATAGCGAACCACGCACAATTACAGCTAAGGCACATCGCGCTTCGTTTGGCAGCGATGGCGACTATTTTAGCAAGCCTAATGCTGAAGATGTGTTTGAAACTATCTATGATATTATGCACGAATCAGATCCTGAAAGTTTCCCGAAGTGGTAGTAAAAACAGACTGTTTTTTTCTCTCATTTTCTTTAATAGCCTGATAAAATATCAAATAGAAAAGAGTAATTAACTTATTATTGTTCTGTAAATAAAAAACTAGTAAAATGAAAAAACTCGCTTCACTTTGTTTGGTTCTTTGCTTTGTTGCTACCAATGTTTTTAGTCAATCTTTTACACCCGGAAATCTTGTGGTGCTTAGAGTTGGCGATGGTTCAACTGCATTAGGTTCTGGATCTCACCCCGTTTTTTTAGATGAATATTCTACCATAAACGGGCAATTAGTACAAACTAAAGCTTTGCCCACAGTAGCAAATGGGAATAACCGTGCGCTTACTTTGGGCGGCACTGCAACTTCAGAAGGCGCGCTTACGCTTTCTCAAGATAGAATGTTTTTAACCTTAGCCGGATACGATACAACTACAGGAGTAGCAAGTGTTTCGGGAACAAATACCAATAGAATTGCAGCAGTAGTTTCTGCAACCGGAACAATAAATACCCAAACAGGAATTGTGGCAGGAAGTGCCTATAAAGCAAGCAGTATTAGAGGGGCTGTTACCGATGGCACCGGAGTATGGTTTGCCGGAGCTGGCTCAAGCAGTACAGGCGGAACTTATTATGTGCCATTAAATAGCCTTACTTCAAGTCCTGTAAAAATTAGCAGCGCGCCAACCAATACAAGAGTTGTCAATATTTTTAATGATCAGCTGTATATTTCTTCAGCCTCCAGCACATTTTATGGTGTGAGCGAAGTAGGAGCCGGAAAACCAATCATAAGTGGACAAACTACTACTTTATTGGATTCTGTAACCAGTGGTTCTCCTTATGGCTTTGCATTATTTGATGTTAATTCTGCCGAAGCAGGAAGCGATTTAGCTTATGTAGCAGACGACCAAGGTGGAATTTATAAATTCAGCAAGGTAAATGGAAAATGGCTTAATAATGGAAAAACTGCAAATACAACCTTTAGGGGTTTAACTTTACTAAATGTTTGCGGTACTATTAAAGGTTTTACTGCAACACAAGATTCTGTTTATATGTTTCAAGATGCGGCTGGATATAACCAAGCTTTGAACGCTACACTTACACCGGTTTTAGGAAAGCAAACCAATACTGTTTTTCGTGGTATTTCTTTCACTCCGGGTACTTTAGATCCTCTTCCTATAATTGCATCGCTTGGCAATTCTGCTCCAGCGCTTTGCTTTGGAGATACAAGCGGTAGTGCAACCATAACCACAACAGGTGGCACAGGCACAAAAACCTACACTTGGAACGATGGCAAACTTGGAGCTTCAAGAACTAATTTATCAAATGGCGTTTATTCAGTTACAGTTACCGACCAAGCCGGATGTTCTGCAGTAGTTACAAACATAAGCATAACTCAGCCTACACAACTTGCTGCAAATGTTGCTAAACTAAATGTTTCTTGTTTTGGTGGAAACGATGGCGGTTTAGCAGTTGGAGGCTCTGGAGGAACACCTTCTTACCAATATAATTGGAATGTAGGCAACGGAACCAATCTTGCTGCCGGGGTTTATTCTGTTACTGTTTCTGATGCCAATAATTGTACAGTAGTAAAAACAGATACTGTTAAACAACCTGCTTTATTAGTTCTAAATTCAACTAAAGGAAATGTTACTTGCGGAAGCAACAACAATGGATTTATCACATTAAGTGCAACTGGTGGAAATGGCGGAAACGGTTTTGTTTGGAATGATAATGATGTTTCAAGCAGCAGAACCAATTTAACTGCCGGAAATTATAGTGTAACCGTTACAGACTCTAAAGGTTGCACAGCAGAAAGAAAAGATACCATTACACAAACTGCAAGTTTAAATGTGAGCGGAACTGCCGATTCTGTTAGCTGTTATGGCGGAACTAATGGCAGCATAAATGTTTCTGCAACCGGAGGTTCTGGCAGTTTTAATTACACTTGGAGCGGAAATTTAAGCGGTGCAAATCCTTCAAATTTACAAGTAGGAAATTATACCGTAACTGTTGATGATGGCAACGGTTGCACAGGAACAAATTCTTTCACCGTTTCGCAACCCGATTCAATTTCACTTTCTGGTACAATAAGCAATGCCAATTGCTATGGTGGAGATGGGTCAGTAGTATTAACTGCTTCTGGCGGCACAGGTGCGCTTACTATTGCATGGCAAAACAATTTCAACCCCGCAAATTTAGCAGCCGGAACTTATACCGTAACTGTAAGTGATGCAAACAATTGTAGCGCTGCGGCAACATACACTGTAACAGAGCCCGATTCGTTAAGTTTGAATGCGCAAGTTACAAATGTTACCACTGTAAACGGCAGCGATGGCGCTATTACTTTAACTGTGAGCGGAGGCACACCAAACTATGATTTTGATTGGGGCAATAATGTAATTACAAAAGATAGAAGCAGCCTAACAGCAGGAAGCTACACCGTTACCGTAACTGACGATAAAGGTTGCACAGCAGAAAGAACTTACACCGTTTCTCAGCCTACAGCTATCGATAAAATTGACGAAATAGTTTGGGTGAAAAATGCAGGAACAAACGGCAGCGATTTATTGTTTGAAATTAACCTTGCACAAGCTGCGGATTTAAGCATTTCATCTTTCACCATGAATGGAAAAAAAGTTGCACAACAATTTGTAAAGAATATTAGCAACGAAAAAATTGCCGTAAGCACACAAACTTTGGCTTCAGGTATTTATTTTATTCAATTCCAAGCAGCAGAAAAAACAGCAACTGTGAAAGTTTCTGTTAGTAAATAGAAAGTAAAATGGCATCAATATTTTTAAAAATTGTAGCAGGTGAAATACCCTGCTACAAAATTGCCGAAGATGAAAAGCATCTCGCATTTTTAGATGTTTTTCCTTTAGTAAAAGGTCATGTTTTGGTTATTCCAAAGCAAGAAGTTGATTACTATTTTGATTTAGATGATGATGCAATAACTGCGCTGAATTTGTTTGCGAAAAAAGTAGCTATTGCCATTAAAAAAGCTGTTCCTTGCATACGTGTAGGCGTTGCAGTTATCGGGTTAGAAGTGCCGCACGTTCATATTCATTTAGTGCCGCTAAACCAAATGGGCGACATCAACTTTTCAAACCCTAAGCAAAAATTTTCTCCGGAAGAAATGACAAAAATTGCCGAAAGTATCCAACAATATTTGTAACAACCGAAATTGTAAAACTTTTCAACCCAAATATTTAGCATTATTCTTGTAAAATGGATTACTCAATAGTTCTCACAATATTCGCTATCACCGTTCCTGCAGCATTGGTATTACTCACCGCTTATTTGGTTTTTAAGCAGCAAACCAAGAAAGAACTCGAAACAAAACTTTTAGACCTAAAACTTAAAGATTCCAGAGAAATAAAAGTGTTGCGCTTGCAGGCTTACGAAAGATTAGCCATGTTTTTGGAACGCATTTCGCCATTCAGTTTGGTTTCGCGCTGCATAGAAGCAGATATGATAAGCCCCGAGTTGCAATACGCAATGGTGAAAACTATTAAAGCAGAATTTGAACATAATTTATCACAACAAATTTACGTGAGCGATAACTGTTGGAATTTAATTGTGCAATCTAAAGATGAAACCATTAAAACCATTAACTTGATTGCCGCACAAGTGAATGCCGATGCCAGCGCACAAGAATTGAGCCGCATTATTTTTACGGCTGTGGCAGGTGCAAATGCGCCACTTCCTACGCAACACGCATTGGATTTTTTAAAGGCTGAGGTAAGAGAAATTTTCTAATTACAGATGAGTTTGCTTCAATCGTTTAATGATGGAAAAAAGAAACTTGCGGTTCTGATTGATCCGGATAATTACGATGAATTTTCTTTGAAAAATTTACTTGAAAAAGCAGTAGCAAACAAAGTTTCATATTTATTGGTTGGCGGTAGTTTATTGTACAAAAACCAATTTCACACTACGGTTGAATTTCTAAAAGAAAACTCAACTATTCCGGTAATAATTTTCCCCGGCAACTCTTTTCAAGTAAGCGAAAAGGCAGATGGCATTTTGTTTTTAAGTTTGGTAAGCGGTAGAAATCCTGCTTACTTAATTGGCGAGCAAGTAATTGCTGCGCCTGCGGTTCAGCAAGCTAATATCGAAGTAATTCCTACGGCTTATATTTTAATTGAAGGTGGGAAAATTTCAGCCACTTCTTACATTACTCAAACTATTCCCATTCCGGCACAAAAGTCTGAAATTGCAGCTACCACAGCACTTGCAGCTTCTTTTTTAGGTATGAAAGTTGTTTATTTAGAAGCCGGAAGCGGTGCAGAAACGCCCGTGAATAGCAAAGTAATTACTGCCGTGAAAAAAACTGTAAATTTACCTTTAATAGTAGGTGGCGGAATCACAAATGTAAATGCTGTTTCTTTGGCATTTAATGCCGGAGCAGATATGGTGGTTATTGGTAATGTTTTAGAAGCCAATCCTAAAATTTTAGACGAAATAGGACTTTTCTTTAATTCGTAATCATAAAAACAGGCTCAAAAACCTCAATTTTCAACAAATATTCGAGTTTTAATATTTTTATCGCACAATAGAGTTTGAGAATCGCTATAAACGGCTATTTTCGCACCGCTTTTCAAAAAAAATATAGCAAAAACATATTAAAAATTATGGCTAACATTGGTAAAATAAAGCAGATTATCGGTCCGGTAGTGGACGTAAGTTTCGAAGCTGCAGGTTCTACACTTCCAAAAATTATGAACGCTTTGGAAATTACTCGCGAAAACGGACAAAAACTTATTTTAGAAGTTCAACAGCACCTTGGTGAAGATTCGGTTCGTACCGTTTCTATGGATTCTACTGACGGTTTGCGCAGAGGAATGGACGTTTTAGACTTAAATGCGCCTATCACTATGCCGGTTGGCGAAGGTATTAAAGGACGTTTATTTAACGTTACCGGAGATGCTATTGATGGAATTCAAATTCCGGTTTCTAAAGAAGGCGGCTACGGTATTCACCGCACTCCTCCTGCTTACGAAGACTTAACTACTTCAGCCGAAGTGTTATTTACAGGTATTAAAGTTATTGACTTAATTGAACCTTACGCAAAAGGAGGTAAAATTGGTCTTTTTGGTGGTGCCGGTGTGGGCAAAACCGTGTTAATCATGGAATTGATTAACAATATCGCTAAGCGCTACTCAGGTTTATCAGTATTTGCCGGTGTGGGCGAAAGAACTCGTGAAGGAAATGACCTTTTGCGCGAGATGATTGAAAGTAACGTTATTAAATACGGTGAAGCTTTTAAACATAGCATGGAAGAAGGCGGTTGGGATTTAACTAAAGTAGATGGTACTCAATTAGCACAATCGCAAGCTACTTTGGTGTTCGGGCAAATGAACGAACCACCGGGAGCACGTGCCAGAGTTGCATTAAGTGGTCTTACCGTTGCTGAATATTTCCGTGATGGCGACAAAAACGATACTTCAGCAGGCGGTCGCGATATTCTATTCTTCGTAGATAACATTTTCCGTTTCACCCAAGCAGGTTCTGAGGTTTCGGCTCTATTAGGTCGTATGCCTTCAGCCGTAGGTTACCAACCAACTTTGGCTACCGAAATGGGTTTAATGCAAGAGCGTATCACTTCTACCAAGCGCGGTTCAATTACATCGGTTCAAGCGGTTTACGTTCCTGCCGATGACTTAACTGACCCAGCTCCGGCTACTACATTTGCACACTTAGATGCAACAACCGTATTAAGTCGTCAAATTGCTGCTTTGGGTATTTATCCTGCGGTAGATCCATTGGATTCTACTTCAAGAATTTTGAGCGAAGAAGTAGTAGGCAGCGAACACTATCGCACAGCAATGCGCGTGAAAGAACTTTTACAACGCTACAAAGAACTTCAAGATATTATCGCCATCTTAGGTATGGACGAATTGAGCGAAGAAGACAAATTAGTTGTACACCGCGCACGTAGAGTTCAGCGTTTCTTGAGCCAACCGTTCCACGTTGCTGAGCAGTTTACAGGTATTCCGGGAGTATTCGTTCCTATCGAAGAAACAATCCGCGGTTTCAACATGATTTTGAATGGTGAAGTTGATGAATATCCGGAAGCAGCTTTCAACCTAAAAGGAAATATGGAAGAAGTAATTGCAGCAGGACAAAAAATGTTGGCAGAAGTAAGCAAATAAGCAACTGCAATATTTTAGTTTAGAAAGTTGATAAACAAAGAAAAATGAAGTTAGAAATAATAACACCGGAAAAAGTGATTTACAGCGGAGAGGCTTCTTTGGTGCAACTACCGGGAGTAGATGGATCTTTTGAAATATTAAAAGACCACGCACCGCTTATAGCTGCGCTTTCTGCCGGAAATATTAAATATAAATCGCCAACACAAACAGTTTCGCTTAAAATTTCAGGCGGCTTTGCCGAAAGTTTAAACAATAGCGTAAACGTGATGGTTGAAGGTGTAACTGAAAACTAATTCAGATTAAAATTTTTAAAAAAGACTGCTCAAAAGGCGGTCTTTTTTGTTTAGAAAGCGAGAGTAGGAGAGATTTTACTTATATTATATAGGATATAACATAATTAAAGTGTATGAAAATTATTGCATTTCCTTATTTTATTACATTCGCGCTTCCTGAAAAAGAAACTCATACTAAATGAATCAATACAAAAAGATAAACAATATTGCCGGATGGGTGGTGCTAGTGCTTGCATCGTTGGTATATTTCCTTACGGCAGAAAAGAGCGGAAGCTTTTGGGATTGCGGAGAGTTCGTAAGTGGCTGCTTTAAATTACAAGTGGTTCACCCACCGGGAGCGCCATTTTTTTTAATGCTTGGCAGAATGTTTACACTTTTTGCCGGAAATGATGTTTCGCAGGTTGCAACTTGGGTGAATTTTATGAGCGGCTTGGCAACAGGCGCGGCAATTATGTTTACCTATTGGAGTGTTACCATGCTTTTATCAAAATTAGTATTTGCAGGTAAAGAATATTCAAACGGAAAAGTACTTGCAGTAGTTGGCAGTGGTTTAATTGCAGCAGCTTGTGCTACCTTTTTAGATTCGCTTTGGTTTAGCGCTGTGGAAGGTGAGGTTTACGCACTTTCGCAGTTCTTTTGGAGCTTTATTGTTTGGGCAATTTTAAAATGGGACGAACAGGTTTCTGAAGGAAATATTTATGCCGACCACTGGCTTATTTTAATTGCGTACATGACCGGTCTTTCAATCGGTGTACACTTGTTGAGCTTATTGGCATTGCCATTTGCGGCACTTGTTTACTATTACAGAAGATACAAACCAAGCATTAAAGGATTTTTGTTTGCAGGTATCATTGGCTTTGTATTGATTGGCGTTGCCATGAAGTTTGTCATTTCTTACACGCAGGCATTTCTTGCCGGTTTCGATAAGTTATTTGTGAACTCATTTGGTATGCCGTTTAATAGCGGTGAAGCGTTTTTCTTATTCCTATTAGTTTCGTTATTAGCCGGAGGAATTTGGTACACGCACAAACGCGGCTGGCGCGATTTGAATATTGCCATTTTGAGTTTGGCATTTATGTATATCGGCTACATGAGCTATGCAATGGTGCCAATTCGCAGTGTTGCCAATCCGCCAATAAACATGAACCGCCCGATTGATCCTTTCAGCTTAAAAAGCTATGTTGATCGTGAGCAGTATGGCGACCGCCCGCTTTTATACGGACCGGCTTACAATGTGAATAGCTACGATATTGTGGATATGGAAAAGTTGGGTAAGCGTTTCCAAAAAGATAAAGCAACACACAGCTATAAATATGTTGGCGATAAAATTGATTACAAATTCCGAGATGATGTAATGATGCCTTTTCCTCGCCTTGGTTTTTGGCAAGAAGAAAGTAAAAAAAGTGCTTATCGTCAAGTACTTCACCCGGAACTTGATGTGGTAGAACGCACCGCAGGAGGTGTAAATATTGTAAGAACTTTTGAACCCGGGCAACAAGAGCAAGCGGAACAATTAGCTAAGCAATTAGGCGAAAAAAATGGCGGACGCTACGAAGTGCGCGACCATTTATCTTTTGGCGACAACATGAAATTTTTCTTCCAATACCAAGTTGGTTATATGTATTTCCGCTATTTGATGTGGAACTTTACAGGAAGGCAAAATGATATTCAAGGCACAGTATTTAATGACGATGGCGGCTGGATTAGCGGCATTCCATTTGTAGATAAATACTTAAAAATTTGGGGCGCACCACAATGGCCACAAGAAAACTTACCGAAAGTGTTGGCAGAAAACAAAGCTAAAAACAAGTTCTTTATGATTCCTTTTATACTTGGAATTATTGGATTGGTTTACACTTACCTAAAAGATGACAAGGCATTTTGGGTAGTGTTGGCATTGTTTGCAGTAAGCGGATTATTCCAAATTGTATATCAAAACGAACCGCCAATAGAGCCGCGCGAACGCGATTACGCTCAAGCAGCTTCGTTTGTAGCATTCTGCTTTTGGATTGGTTATGGTGTGCTTGCAATTATTGAATTGTTGAAGAAAAAAATGGGCGAAGTACCGGCAGCAGCAGTAGCATTATTGGTGTGTGCGAGTGCGCCAATTTTAATGGGAAGCCAAGGCTGGGACGACCACAACCGCAGCGGAAGAACAACCGCACGCGATTTTGCAGTTTGCTATTTAGAAAGCTGCGCTCCAAATGCTATTATTTTCACGCAAGGCGATAACGACACTTATCCGCTTTGGTATGCACAAGAAGTAGAAGGCATACGCACTGATATTAGAATTGTGAATTTGAGTTTGTTGGGCGTGGATTGGTATATTGACCAATTGCGCTTTAAAATGAATAATGCACAGCCGCTAAAAATGAGTTTCACCAGCGAGCAAGTTGCCGCCAGCAATCGCGATATTATTCGCTATGCGCCAAATCCACAAATTCCTGAAAATGCTTCGTTGGATATAAAGCGTGTAATGCAATTTATTGCAAGTGATGATCCGCGCAATAAAGTTTCTACCGGAAGAGGCGAGTTCGACCCATATTTCCCTACTAAAAATTTCTATTTAGATATTGATACCAACAAAGCGCGTGCAATGAATATGGTTGCTGCTGATGAACCAATTACTTCGAGAATGAGTTGGAGCATTACCAATGGCAATTTATTGAAAAACGATTTGCTTACTTTGGATATTGTTGCGAATAACATCATGGAACGCCCGATTTACTTTGCGGTGAGCGTAGCACCTGAAGCGTATTTAGGTTTTGAAAAATACTTCCAGTTAGAAGGTTTATCGTATAGAATTGTGCCGCGCGAAAACGCTACGGGGAATTCTTACAGCGCTCCGGTGCGCACCGATGTGATGTTCGACAACATGATGAAGAAATTTAAGTTTGGTGGAATTGAAAGCAATCCAAACATTTATTTAGATGAAAACATCATGCGCATGACGGTGAATGTTCGCGGCAACTTTGGTCGTTTGGCAGAAGCATTATTAGCCAAAGGGGAGAACGAAAAAGCAATTCAAGCGTTAGATTATTCACTTAAAATGATGCCGACAGAACGCGTACCTCTAAATGTTTTCTCTTACCAATATCCTGATATTTATTACAAGGCAGGAGCAAAAGAAAAAGGTAAAAAAGTGATGGAAGAATTGCTTGCACAAAGCCGCGATTTTCTGCGCTATTACCAAACAGTTTACCGCTATTTGTTGCAGCAAGCGCGCAACAGTGGCGATTCTCAGTATTTGCACAATTTGCAGCAAGGCTCGTTTACCGAAAATAGAAATGTGCGCGAACCGCTTTATATTTTCCAAGAAATGATGCGCACCGCTAAGCAATACGAAGACGCTGAATATTCTTCAAAATTGGAGAAAGAATTTGAGCAACTCCGAATGGGTTTTGTTCAAATGTAATTTGAATTGAAACTTTAAAAGCTAAGGCAAAAAATATGATACAAAGAGTTCAAACCATTTATTTGCTGCTGGCAATTTTAGCGGTTGCGGCATTTCAATTTGCTCCGGTAATTCGCTACGAAGCTCCGGATATACAATATGTGCGCAACATGGCAGCGTGGGACGTGAGCAGATTTATTAGTGGCTATTTTGTATTTGTTGTGCCTATTTTAGATGGTATTGCCGCAGGCTTTTCGCTCATTGCTATTTTCCTTTTTAAAAAGCGCAGTATTCAATCGCTGCTTTGTTGGGTTGCTATTGCGTTTCATTTAGCTGCGGTGGCACACATCGCATACTTTTTTCAAACTACTAGCACGCCAATTGATATTATCTACACACTTTGGAATTTAGCAGCAATACCACCGGTTGTGTTTTGGTTATTGGCTCACTTTGCCATACAAAAAGATGAAGCTTTGGTGAAAAGTATGGATAGGCTGCGCGATTAAGTACGAGGAAATAGTTTTAGCTAAGCTCCAAAGGAGCGAAATAACTATTACCTTAATTCTGAAATTCAAGAAGGAGGTTGCAAAATGAAGGTTTAAATATGGTTTTTCTGCCGGAAGAAACAAGATTTCTGCACACTCCGCACATTTTATCTACACTGCAAAAATATAGCCCATAAAGGCACTATCTTCGCGGCTTCAAATTTTAATCAATCATGCTTAAGAAAATAAAATCTGCACTCGTTTCGGTTTATTACAAAGACCAACTGGAACCACTTATTAAAGAACTCAACAAACAAAATGTAACGCTCTACAGCACCGGAGGCACTCAATCTTTTATAGAATCTTTAGGCGTGAAAGTAATTCCGGTTGAAACGCTTACAAATTACCCGAGCATTTTGGGCGGAAGAGTAAAAACGCTTCACCCAAAAGTATTTGGCGGCATTTTGGCACGCAGAGAAAATGCAGAAGATTTAGCGCAGTTGGCAGAATATGAAATTCCTGAAATTGATTTGGTAATTGTGGATTTATATCCGTTTGAAGAAACTGTTGCCGCAGGCAAAAGCGAAGCCGATATTATTGAAAAAATAGACATTGGCGGTATTTCACTTATTCGCGCAGCAGCTAAGAATTTTAAAGATACAGTGGTGCTTTCTTCTAAAAACCAATATGAAACACTGCGCAATATTTTAGTTGAAAAAAATGGAGAAACCTCTATCGAAGACCGCAGAAAATTCGCTGCCGAATCATTCAATATTTCTTCAAATTACGATACGCATATTTTTAATTATTTCAACCAAAAAGAAAGTATTGAAGCACTAAAAATTAGCGAAACACAAGCACGTACTTTACGCTATGGCGAAAATCCACATCAAAAAGGTTGGTTTTTTGGCGATTTGAATGCTGTGTTTGAAATTTTAAACGGCAAAGAACTTTCGTATAACAATTTGGTTGATGTAGATGCCGCGCTCAATTTAGCTGCGGAATTTACCGAGCCAACTTGCGCTATCATTAAACATACCAACAGTTGCGGCTTGGCATCGCGCGATACTTTAAGCCAAGCCTATGAAGCTGCTTTTGCTTGCGATACCACTTCTGCTTTTGGCGGTGTGATTGCCGTGAACAGAAAAGTAGATTTGGCTACTGCAACTGCCATGAACAGTTTGTTTTTTGAAGTGTTGGCAGCGCCTGCTTATGACGATGATGCGCTTCAACTTTTGAAAAGCAAAAAGAATAGAATTTTATTGCAGCTAAAAGGCGCAGCAACAAAGCAAGAATATGTAGTGAAAAATCTTTTGAATGGCTATTTGATGCAACAAGCAGATAATACTGCCGAAAAGCAAGCGCAGTTTACAAATGCCACTTCAAAAGCGCCAACCACAGCGCAAATTAGCGATTTGGAATTTGCCATTATTGCCGTGAAACATTTAAAAAGCAACGGCATTGCATTAGTTAAGAACAAACAACTTATCGGCAGCAACTGCGGACAAACTTCGCGCGTTGATGCACTTAAAAACGCACTTACCAAAGCAAAGGAATTTGGCTTTGATGTGAGTGGAGCAGTGATGGCAAGCGATGCGTTTTTCCCATTTCCGGATTGTGTTGAAATTTCAGCCGAAAAAAATATTGTTGCCATTGCACAACCCGGAGGCAGCATCAACGATAAACTTTCGGTAGAAGCAGCCGAAAAAGCCGGAATAGCAATGGTGTTCACAGGCGTTAGGCATTTTAAACACTAATATTAGAAAGGAAAATTATTTTCGTTTTTCATGTATGCTGTTGTAGATGTTGAAACCACCGGAGGAAGCCCTGCCGTTGATAGAATTACCGAAATTGCCATAGTGCTTTTTGATGGTTCTAAAGTGGTAGAGGAATATTCTACTTTGGTGAATCCTGAACGACCAATTGATCCTTGGGTGAGTAAACTCACCGGCATCACCGAAAGCATGGTGAAAAATGCACCTCGCTTTCAAGATATTCACCACGAAATTTTACGGCTTACACAGGGCAATATTTTTACTGCACACAATGTGAAATTCGATTTTGGCATGGTGCGCAAAGAGTTTAAGCTTATTGGAGTAGATTTTGTTGCAAAACAACTAGATACAGTAAGTTTCAGCCGTAAAGTACTCACGGGTTTTCAATCGTATAGCTTAGGAAAGTTGTGCGATAAAATAGGTATAAAAATAGAATCGCGCCACCGCGCTTTAGGCGATGCTTCAGCCACTGTGAAACTCTTAGAATTGTTGCTTGCCACCGATACAGAATCTACACTCTTAGCTATTGAATTGCGCGATGGTTTAGACATTACCAAACTGCCGCCACAAATAAATTCTGATGATATAGAAATGCTTCCTGATGAAGCCGGAGTTATTTATTTAAAAGATGCGCAAGACCAAATTCTATACTTTGAAGGTGCTAAAAGCGTACGCAAAAAAGTAATTCAAGAATTTTCTAAAATAACCGAAAGCCCACAGAAAAACGCACTGCTCAATCAAGTTTTTAATATTGATTATGAACTCACCGGCAATGAACTTGTTGCCAAGCTAATAGCGCTTGAAAACGAATTAAAGCAAACTGTTTATACAGGGAAAGTAAAACGCGAACCTGTGCTTTCGTTTGGTATTTTTATTAGTGAAAATACTGATGGCGTAAAAGAACTAAAAGTGCTGCCGTTGGCTGAAAATGAAGCAAAGTCAGCATTGCGTTTTGCTACAAAAGGTGCAGCATTTCGCGTGGTGCAAAAAATAATGAACGACAATAATATTTTGGGTCATTATGCCATGATTAAACGCTTGAAAGAGAAGCAAGAAAGCACGGAGAAGCTTAAAAATCTTCTCAATGAAAAAATTGAAAATGCAGTGAAGCGCTATTTGTTTCGCTCTACTAATTTCTTTGTAATTGGCGAAGGTGTTCACCCTGATGAAAACACGGCTGTGTGGGTTGAAAATAATGAATATAAAGGCATGGGAACTTTCTATAAAGAAAACATGGAAGCAACCATCGAAAATCTTAAATCTGTAATTCGCCCTGCCAAGCACAGTGGCGAAGCACAAAAAATTATCCGCCAATATTTAAAAAAGCACAAGAATCAGGGTTTGCTGATTTATTAGAATATTCAAGGCGGCTTCGGTTTTTAAAATTATCTTTCAGATAGATTTTTACAAGTGCCTTTTCAGCATGATTTGAAACCGTGTCTCGTCCTGAAATAGGTTTACAATAAAAAGTAACCAAAATGGAAAAAAAAGCAATAGACAAAGAGGCGATAATAGCCGAATATTTAACGGGGGATTTAAGTTATCGAAAAATAGGGCCCACTGGGCCACTGGGCGTAGGCTGAGCCTACGTCCGTCAAGGTTGCAGCTTTTAGTTGCTTTATATATACACTTAACCTGTTGTGCATTTAGGCTAAATTGATTTTGAGTTTGTTTATTGCTCTATTGAATACAAAGAAATTGAGATACTCTCGAAAAAATATCTACCCAATCTACTACCTGAAATGTCAGAAAGTAAATGCCGTGTGGGTCGGTTATTTGATAGCTGCTGGCCATTTTTGTAGATTTCTTTTGTAATAATAGCTATAAGCTATTTTCTTGCTGGACGTAGGCACAGCCTACGCTCAGAGGGAAAGTCTTTGCCAACGAATATATTGAAGCCTTTGACGGGCAGCGCAACGATGCGGCAGATACCGCAGCGGCTGCTTTGGCGCAGGTTTCCATAGGCATACCCATTGAGCAATGGCATCGCGACATAAAATTGATATATTTGAACACGGTGGCTAAAAACATAGATACATTTACTACAGACCAATGGAATACGGTGGTAAGCATTGCCAACCAATGCCTTGATAAAGGCGGTGAAGCAACTGCGCTTGCAAGAAGTTTATATCAAAATATGATGGGGGCGACTTATTTTGATGACAGCGCAAATTGCAATCAATCTTATAAGAAAGAATATGAACCAAATCCATTACAAAAGCGGACAGAAAAACCCGAATTGCAATTCGTTTTATTTCCCAATCCTACTAATGGCAAAGCATACTTAGCTTGTAATATTGCGATAAACAGGAAGTGCGAGGTAATTATGGTAAACATGTTGGGACAGCAAGTGATTTTATCAAATGTTTTAATGGAAAAAGGTTTGCTTGAAATTGATACAAAGAATCTGGCATCAGGCTTGTATAACGTAAAAGTAGTTACGCAAAGTGAGCCGCTTTATTTTGGTAAGTTAAGTTTGATTAAATAGGTGTGTATGTGTTTTTTAAGATGCTTGTGCTTGTGTGTGTGTGTGTGTGCATCAGAGCTACAGCACAGAAGCATGATTATATCTGGTTGGGAGGATATCACAGTCATGTAGGGTTAATTGATACTTATGACACCTATGGTATAACTAAGCTGAACTTTAACCAAACACCTGTTGAAATTAGTTACGACAGCTTGGGAATGAATTTTAACCGTGCACCTTGCAGTATATCTGATAAAGACGGTAATCTAATATTCTACTCCAATGGCAACTACATTGCTAATAAATGGGATGTCCCCATTGAAAACAGCGACAGCCTTAGTTTTGGGTGGGTGAGCTATGTTTGGGATCCAAGTATCGCAAAAGATGGGCAGCGTTATCCTCGTTCTAATATTGTTATTCCTTTGCCACAAAACAGCAATGAATATCTGTTTTTTAACCTGTTAGTGGATACATTTTTAAATAAAAACAGTTTTGCGAATCGCAAACTGTATAGCACCATCATTGATATAACAGGTAATTTCGGCTTAGGATGTATTAAAGAAAAAAAGAATGTAATGATGGATAGCATATTGGGGCAAGAAATAATTCTTATTAAGCACGGTAATGGTAAAGATTGGTGGCTGATTGGTCAATTAAGAAATACCAATTGCTTTTATAGCTTTTTAATTACGAAGGATGGTTATGTAAGGCAATCTAACCAATGTGTGATGAATTATCTGAATATTACTGACGAATTATCTTATGGCGCAGCTTCCCCTGACGGCAGCAAAATTGCAACAATATCCACTAAAGAAGGGCTAAGCCTTTATGATTTTGACCGTTGCAGCGGCATCATCAGTAATCCTGTGGATGCAAAATTACCTGAGATTCATGCTAATAGCTTGATAGGTATTGCTGTAAGTTTTTCACCCAACAGCCGCTTTGTGTATGTAAATGCCACCAATCGTATTTATCAATACGATACTTGGGCTGCGGATATAGCTGCATCAAAAGATACCGTAGCTTGGTATGACGGATTTAAGGATATTCATTTAGAAACCCTTTTTGCTAATAGCCAACTCGCTCCTGATGGTAAGATATATTTAAGCACCGGCAACACAACCCGCTACTACCATGTAATAGACAAGCCTGATGAAAAGGGCGCAGCGTGTAATGTGTTGCAACACTCGGTAAAACTTAAATCTTATGTAGGCGGAGTGCCTTACTATCCTAACTACCGCTTGGGTGCATTGGCGGGCAGCCCTTGTGATACGCTTTATTCAGATATTGAGAACCAAGAGCCAAGAGCCAAAACAATACAGGTGTTCCCCAACCCTGCAACAGATTTTGTAACAATAGACTACGGCAATATAATTTGGGGGCGGTATAACATCGTAAGTCTCAAACTCACTAATGCCATGGGGCAGGTGGTGTATGAAAGTGTGCTGCCGAGGTATTCAGGTTTGCATAAAATAGATGTGAGTAATTTAGTAAATAGTTTTTATCATGCGGAGGTGTTTGGAGATGGGAGGATGATATGGGTGGGTAAGTTTGTGAAAGAATGAAAACAGAATGTAATACCGATTGGATATTCGTAATAGTCCAATTACATTGTCCTAAACGACTATCACATCGGCATTATACAATATATTCTTGGACTAATTTATAAATCAATTTGGTATAATAACAGGTAAATGAAATGCGTACTAAAATATTTTGTATTCTGTGCTGTTGCGTTGATAAACATCAATGCAACAGCACAAAAGCATGATTATATATGGTTTGGAGGGTATAGCAGCCATAATGGAATAATAGATTCAAACAGAACTTATGGTATAACCAAGTTGAACTTTAATTTTAATCCTGTTGAAATTAGTTACGACAGCGACAGCCTTAGTTTTGGGTGGGTGAGCTATGTGTGGGATTCAAGTATTGTAAAAGATGGACAGTTTACATTTTCTTAAAAAAGGCAATACGTTAATTATCAATAGATAATAAGAATTCAAAATAAATGTACGTAAAAGTATAAACGTATAAAAAACCTGATATATATCATATAATGAAGTAGATTGCATCATATAACTGCGTAGTACGTAAAAGTACTTTTGTAGAACCAAAAAGTATTTATAGATGAGTGTACTTTACCTCTTGGTAGGCTTGAGTTTATTGTTTGCGCTTGGCTTTTTAATTGCTTTTATCAGCAGTGTAAAAAAAGGTCAGTTTGATGATGATTACACACCATCTGTGAGAATACTTTTTGATGAAGAAACTAAAAAATCTACACACCAAAAAAGTCAATAATCATTTATGGAAATAGAAAAATTCAGTTACGACAATAAGATTGTCAGAAATTTTGCCTACGCTACATTTATTTGGGGCTTGGTAGGTTTGTTGGTAGGCTTAATTGTTGCGCTCCAGCTTGTTATTCCTGACCTTAATTTTCCGGAATATTTCACCTTCGGCAGAATGAGACCATTACATACCAATGCAGTAGTTTTTGCATTTGTGGGCAATGGTATTTTTATGGGTGTTTATTATTCGCTTCAGCGCTTGTGCAAAGCCAGAATGTGGAACGATACTTTAAGTGCTATTCACTTTTGGGGTTGGCAGCTCATTATAGTTTTAGCAGCCGTTACTTTGCTTATGGGTTTCACTTCCAGCAAAGAATATGCGGAATTGGAATGGCCAATTGATGTGCTTATCACTATCATTTGGGTTATTTTCGGTATCAATATTTTCGGAACTATTTTAACCCGCAGAGTGCAGCATTTATATGTTGCCATTTGGTTCTACATTGCTACTTGGATTACTGTTGCCATGTTGCATATCGTAAACTCATTGGCTATTCCGGTTACATTATTTAAAAGCTATCCAATTTATGCCGGAGTGCAAGATGCACTTGTGCAGTGGTGGTATGGGCACAATGCGGTAGCTTTCTTTTTAACCACGCCATACTTAGGTTTAATGTATTACTTTTTACCTAAAGCAGCAGGTCGTCCGGTGTATTCTTACCGCCTTTCTATCATTCACTTTTGGTCGTTGATATTCCTTTACATTTGGGCGGGTCCGCACCATTTGCTTTACACTGCATTGCCCGATTGGGCACAGTCGTTAGGAACAGTGTTTTCTATTATGCTTTTAGCACCAAGTTGGGGTGGAATGATTAACGGCTTACTTACCTTGCGCGGTGCATGGGATAAAGTACGCGATGATGTAGTTTTAAAATTTTATGTGGTAGCCGTAACTGCTTACGGTATGGCGACTTTTGAAGGTCCAATGCTTTCAATAAAAAGTGTAAACGCTATTTCGCACTACACCGATTGGACTATTGCACACGTACATATTGGCGCATTGGGTTGGAATGGTTTCTTAACATTCGGAGTATTGTTTTGGTTAATTCCAAAAATATTTAGAACTGAATTGTATTCGCGCAAGTTGGCAAATATTCATTTTTGGTTAGGCACTTTGGGAATCTTGTTCTACGCTGTTCCATTGTATTGGAGCGCGTGGACACAATGGTCTTTATTAGGCCAGTTTAAGCCGGAAGGCGTATTGATGTACCCGAATTTCTTAGATACATTATCCGCTATTTTACCAATGTATTATTTACGTGCTTTTGGTGGATTTTTATACCTATTAGGTGCTGTAATTGGTGTAGTGAATTTGGTGAAAACCGTGCAGCAAGGCAAGTTAGAAGCCAACGAAGCTGCTGAAGCGCCACCGCTTCCTAAAGAATACAAACCACATAGCAACGAGCACTGGCATCGTTGGATTGAGCGCAAGCCTGTGCAAATGCTTATTGGTTCACTTGTTGTGGTTGCCATTGGTGGTATTATAGAATTTGCACCAACATTTTTAATTGAATCGAATGTGCCAACTATTGCAAGTGTGAAACCTTATACGCCATTAGAATTGCAAGGTCGCGATATTTATGTGCGCGAAGGTTGCTATGTGTGCCACTCGCAAATGGTGCGTCCTTTCCGCGAAGAAGTTGCTCGCTACGGAGAATATTCAAAAGCGGGAGAGTTTGTTTACGACCATCCTTTCCAGTGGGGTTCTAAACGCACAGGTCCGGATTTGGCAAGAGTAGGAACGCGCAATTTGCCGAATAGCTGGCACTACAACCACATGGATAATCCACGTTCGGTAGCAGAGCAATCTATTATGCCGCCTTATCCGCATTTGTTGGATAACGATTTAGATATACGCACTACTAAAAAGAAAATTCAAGTGATGCAAAAATTGGGTGTGCCGTATCCAAAAGGTTATGAAGATATTGCTAATGATGAGTTAATGAAGCAAGCAAAAGGCATTCAGGCAGATTTAAAAATGAATGGAATAACTACTTCTGAAAAGAAAGAAATTATTGCACTTATCGCTTATATGCAACGCTTAGGAAAAGATATTAAGGGAGAATCAACCTTTAGAATTCCTGCTTCATTAAAGAATGCCAACTAAATTTTTAACCCAAAAGGAAATAACATGTTTTCATTTATTAAAAAGTACGCAACAGGAATTTCAGGCATTGATATTTTTCCTGATATAGCACTCGCCATTTTTATGACAGTGTTTTTAGCAATGCTGTGGTTTGCCATTCGTGCAAATAAAAACTACATTAAAGAAGTAGAAAATATTCCATTAGAAAACTGAAAATCCTTTCACCAAAAAGAAAAGAAACTGTATGAATAATATAAAGTATTTAAACCTATTTAAACGTGGAATTTCCACAATGGCATTAGCGTTTTTGTCTATTTCGGCAATGGCGCAAGCAGCAGAACCGGCAGCCAGCACCACCGCTACACCGCCAACAGATTATACTACTTTTATTTGGTGGTTGGTGATTGCTGCAATGGTAATTTTGCTTTTGGCAATTGCTGTATTGGGCAATGTGTTGGTAACAATGGCAAAAATAAGTGCGCCAAAAGTGAAAAACATTACAGCCATTTTACTTGTGCTGATGACACTTTCGGTAACTGCAGAAGAAGCTGCAACAGCAGCACCTGCGGCAGCAAAAACATCTTCGCTACTCGATAATTTGGGCATCTATTTGGCAATAACTATATTGTTGTTAGAGTTTTTTGTGCTGGTAATGTTGGCTCGAAAAATTTACAGTTTTGCTAAAGGTTTTTTCGCAGCAGAAGAAGAAAAAGCCAAAGCCGCAAAATTAAAGATGCCAAGTTTCTTAGACCGTTTTAACTCTTCAGTTTCGGTAGATAAAGAACAAGATATAATTTTAGATCACGAATACGATGGTATTAGAGAATTAGACAACGATTTGCCACCTTGGTGGAAATATGGTTTTTACATTTCTATTCTGTGGGCGGTAGTTTATTTCGGCTACTACGAACTTGGAGGAGGACCAACAAGTTTAGACGAGTACAATACGGCAATGGAAAAGGCAGATGCAGAAGTTGCTGCGTATAAAGCAAAGCACGTAGTTGATGTAGACGAAAATAATATTTTGCTTGCTGATGCAGCCGGAATAAAAGCCGGTAAAACTATTTTTGAAAGTAACTGTGCTGTTTGCCATGGTAAAGAAGCAGAAGGTATAGTAGGTCCAAACCTTACTGATGATTACTGGCTGCATGGCGGTTCGCTTAACGATATTTTTAAGACAATAAAATATGGCGTACTCGAAAAGGGAATGACAAGCTGGAAAGATATTTTATCGCCAACCGATATAGTAGATGTTACGAGTTATGTAAAATCGCTTCATGGCACCAAGCCGGCAAATGCTAAGGCTCCGGATGGCGAATTGTATAAAGAAGAAGAAGCAAGTGCTGTAGCGGCAGATTCAACTACTGCTGCTGCAAAATAATTACACTTGTGATGTAAAAAATCTGCTGTAACTTTAGATTAAAAACTAAAGCAGCAATAACAGAAAACTACAGTTTTAAATCTATGATTAGAAACTGTAGTTTTCAATTAAAGCGCGGTGTAAAAACCGTTGAAAATAAATTGTTATGAGTAAACAAAATGAAGCTTTCCGCGACACGATTGGCACCGTAACCAAAGAAGGTAAACGCAATTGGATTTTTCCCAAAATGCCTAAAGGGAGATTTTACAATGCGCGTACTATGGTTACCAATTTGTATCTCCTCATTTTCTTTACGCTGCCTTGGATAAAAGTAAATGGTGAACCACTTTTTCTTTTCGATATTCCCAATAGCAAGTTCATTATTTTCGGGCAAATATTTTGGCCGCAGGATTTCTTTATTTTTGGAATAGCCATGCTCACCTTTTTGGTGTTTATTGTGCTGTTTACAGTTGTTTTCGGTAGAATATTTTGTGGTTGGGTTTGTCCGCAAACGGTGTTTATGGAAATGATTTTCCGTAAAATAGAATATTGGATTGAAGGCAGCTCCGAAATGCAGCGCAAACTTGCCGAAATGCCGTGGAACAAGGAAAAGATTACTAAACGCGGGTTGAAATTTTTAGCGTTCTATTCGCTCTCTTTCATCATTGCCAATTACTTTTTAGCATACATTATCGGAATGGATAGAGTACTGCTGTATATGAAAGAAGGTATAATTCAGCACATAGAAACCTTTGTGCCTTTGCTACTTTTTGCTACTACGTTTTTCTTTGTGTATTGGTGGTTTCGCGAGCAAGTTTGCATTATTGTTTGCCCTTATGGAAGGCTACAAGGTGTAATGCTCGACCCCGATTCTATTGTGGTGGCTTACGACCATGTTCGTGGCGAGCCGCGTTCCAGATTTAAGAAGAAACGCGAAGAGGAAAAGCAAGATGAAGTTGGCGATTGCGTGGATTGTTTTGAGTGTGTGAAAGTGTGCCCAACCGGAATTGATATTCGCAACGGAACACAATTGGAATGTGTAAACTGCACAGCTTGTATTGATGCTTGCGATGCAGTAATGGAAAAATTTAATCGCCCGCTGGGCTTAATAAAATATGCCTCGGAGAATAATATTTCTAAAGGAGAAAAAACGAAATTCACAAATAGGACCAAAGCTTACACCGTTATTTTAGTAGGCTTGCTGGTGGTGTTGGTAGCATTGCTTTTTACTCGAAAAGATGTGCAGACCAATGTGGTACGTGCAAGAGGAATGTTATATCAAGAGCAACCAAATAACCAAATTAGCAATATCTACAACGTGAGTTTGATAAACAAAACTCGAAAAGAAATTCCGATTACGCTCAAAGTAGAAAATGAAGATTTGCCCGGCACCATTAAGATTGTAGGCAAAGGGTTAGTAGTGAAAAAAGAAGCAGCAGGAAGTGGCGTTTTCTTTATTTATATTGATAAAGATAAGCTTACCAAGCGCCAAAATAAAATTGAAATTGGCGTGTATTCTAACGGGAAAAAAATAGATGAAGTGAAGACGAGTTTCTTAGCTCCGGGAGGTTGATTTTTCAAAACTTAGAAAGAAATATTTTATGTTGAAGAAGTTTAATTGGGGCTGGGGAATAGCATTAACTTATACAAGTTTTGCAGTGTTTATTTTGTTTATGGTTTATAGGTCTTCACTAAAAACTGTGGAATTGGTAACGCCAGATTATTATGCGAAAGAGCTAAAATACCAAGAGCGGATAGACCAAATTGCGAACACAAAAAACTTGCAAACACCTTTAAAGTGGGAAGTAAGTGGGAGAGAGGTTTTGCTTACTTTTCCTAAGGAAGCAAGCGCAAATGCAAGTGCAAAAATTTTGTTTTACAAACCGAATAGCAGCCAAAAAGATGTGATGGTGGAATGTAAAGCCGATGCCGATGGAAAGAGTATTGTGGCTTCAGAAAAATTAGAATCGGGTATGTATCAAATGCAAATTGAATGGCAAGCGGGAAGCATTTCTTACTATAACGAAAGCACTATAAATTTTCAATAAATGGAATTTTGGTTTGCTGCATTTTCGTTGGGCTTGTTGGGCAGTTTTCATTGTGTGGGAATGTGCGGACCAATTGCATTAGCACTGCCACTAAAAGGTTATGGAAAAATTGAAAAAGTTATAGGCGCACTGCTCTATAATTTTGGCAGGGCAACTACTTACGGCTTATTTGGATTTTTGCTTGGCTTAATTGGCGGAGCTGTATTGCTTGCAGGAATGCAGCGCTATTTCTCTATTTCGGTTGGTGTGCTTATCTTAATTGTTGTGCTGTTGCCTAAAAAATATAGTGCAAAATTGGAGCAACTAAGTTGGCTAAATCCGGTTAGTAAAAATGTAAGAAAGCTACTTGCTGAATTGTTTCGCACGCGAAGTTTTTCATCGTTATTTTTAATTGGTTCTTTAAATGGTTTTTTGCCTTGTGGTTTGGTGTATGCGGCATTGGCAGGTGCATTAGCAACAGGAAACGCCATGCAAGGAAGTGTTTTTATGATACTGTTTGGATTAGGAACAATACCGCTGATGCTGGCAGTAAATTTATCGGGAAATTGGATAAATATTAACTTGAGAAATCGTATTCGAAAAGCAGTTCCGGTATTTGTTGCAGCAATGGCAATACTTTTAATTTTGCGCGGTATGAATTTGGGAATTCCATATATCAGCCCTGCATTTGTTGATTTGCCGACTGGAAGTGCGGCAGTTTGCCATTAGCTTTTACTTGAAATTACTGCATTGGTTAAAGTTTAAAATAGGAAATATTCCTATCGAATCATCACCATTTTGCCGAATCCTTTTTTGAAGTATTTGTCGAAATTTTCGGTGCGGTGTTCTACACTTTCATTATTCATTTTAGTTACCACTCGGTAAAAATAAACTCCGTTTGCCAATAAATCTCCGTATTGGTCGCGGCCGTCCCAAGCGTATTCGGTAATGTTATTTCCAATTCTAATTGCTCCAAGTTCTTCGCGGCTTATCTCTTTTACCACGGTACCTTTTATGGTCATAATTTGAATTTTCATGTAATCAGGAATTTCACTTCCCGTTAAGGTAAACACAAATTTGGTTGAGGTGGTGAATGGATTTGGATAGTTCAACACATTGGTGATGGTAGATTTAGTAACTACCTCAAAAGATGTTTTGTAATCGTAAAGAATATTGCCTTCGTAGCGTTGTGGCGTGCTGCTGCTTTGGTTGCCGCTGCGATCGCGGTCACTCACAAATAATTCATATTTTCCATCAACGGTAAAAATAGGTTTCAACTCAATTTTTGCAGTATTGTCTTTTGCTAAATTTGCTGCATTTGCAGGGTAAAAAGTCATGATATTATTATCGAAAGCAAACCTTCGTGGAGTAGTTTCATTTGGATATTTTATATACACATTCAAGAGTGAAGTATCGTTTAATGCCAAGAATTTATTTTCATCTTTTAGGTTGATAAGAATATTTGGTTTGGCTGAAACAATTTCGCCACTCACAATATGTCTTCCATCAAAAGTAACATCAAGCAAAGGATTGATATTGTCGCCTCCGGTTGTGAACGAAAGTTCCGCAATATTATTAAAGTGATATTGCTCTAATTGATGCTGCAATCCCAGCGGATTGGTTTCAATATAAATTCTATTTGTACCTTGATAATTTGCTCCATTTATTGGGGTGTTCAATTTCAAAATCATGGTTGCAAAACCGCGCAGCGAATCTTGCTTCACATAATAAGTATAAGGTGTAAGCTGTGCATCGCGAATAATATATTTGGTAAGCAAGCTATCCATCGGATATTCGGTAACATTTTCAACTGCAATTTCTAAGTTCAAATTACTGCCTAAATACACACTATCCGAAAACACAAAATGCTCAGCAGGATTCAATGCGGCTTCTGGTACATCTTTGTAAAGTACGCGCCAGTACTTGAGTTGCGTTGGTGTTCTATTCAGTACATCATTAGTTTTTAAAACCAATTGTAGATACGGATAAGTAGCAGCATCAATATTTTGAATATAATTATTGGGTTGTGTAGTTTCTAACAAAAGTACTTTTTGGTTGGCTTGGTTTATACCAAAAATGCTAACGGTATCTCCATCGGTACTCGGATTTTCTAAACTTCTATTTTGCCAATGGAAACTTCCCCACTCGCGTGCCGGACCAATTACGGTTGAAGATAAAAATCCTTCGTACCAAGTACCAATAAAACTGGTGGAAGCTGAAACTCTACTTGTATTAGGCGAGTTGCCCAATCGGCTAAGTGTAGGAAAATTTGGATTGCCTTTTTGTGTGAAATAAATATATGGAGCATCGCTTGCACCATTTTTTAATTGCTGAAATGTGGCAGCACTTAATTTATTCACTAAAGCATTCACTAAAACAGTATCCCAAGTAGTGTAGTCTTGTGGCTTCCAGTTAATAGTATAAACCAATACATAACTTCCATTTGGAATAGAATCAATAAAATCGCTGATAACTTGTGGCCATTTTTTTCCGGTAATTGTTGGGTGGTTGGTGTTATCTGTTTTAAAATCGAAACCATATTGCTCCAATGCAGCTAAGCCCGGTGGCAAGTGAATATTTCCAAACTTGGCATAGCTCGAAGGTCCGTAATTTATACTCGCCCAAGGTTTACCAGTGGCGCTATCAATAACCGCAAAAACCAAACCATAATTGTAGCCTACTTTGTTTATAAATCTTCCGTTGTGCATCACCACTCCATTGTAAAGCCAGTTTACGCCCATCGGGTCGCCACCACCGGCAGTTACATCAATTTGGTTTGCCGTTTTTGCAAAGCGAAATACTCTATCTGTGCCATAATTCAGCAAATTAAAATTATCCTTTTTGTATTGATAATAATGGCTTTGATTCCAACCCGGATATTCATCTTTTAAATAAATAAACGAACTATAGTGCCAATTTTTTCCAGTGCCGCCACTATCAATTCCCACGCGCCAATAATACACCACACTATCTTCCATAGTGATGCCGGGTGTAAACTTTACCACACCGCCTTTTTGTGCCACAGTGCCCGAAACTAATTTTGATGAATTGAAAAGCTCTGTTGTGTCAATTTCAAAACGATAAGAGCGATAAGGCGCAAAAGGATTTACGGTTGAAGCTTTGAGTGTAACACCTTGTTTAGGCACAATAGCAAACTCGTAAGGATAAATAGGAATAATATCATCACTCTGAATATTTGTAACGATACTTCCAAGTGGAATACGGTTATTCAATTCAGCCATTTCATCTACTTTTTCTTCGCTTTCTATGAATGCTCCAAACCCATTTGCACCATAGCCGATATAGCTGTTTCCGTAAGGAACTAAAGTAGGCAGTTTAAATGTTACCGTATCTTTGTAGTAGCATTTTGTAAGCGGTTGATGGTAAGTTAAATCAATAAAGTTTGAAGGATTTTGCGGGTCGTAAACTCTGCGATAAATCGTTGCGCGAATAGTATTCGGTATTGCTTTCCCCAAATTTGTTACAATAAGTTTTGCTTCAAAAGTATCTGCTGCCGCTGTAATGGTAGATGGATTAAAATACAGCGAAGAATTATCAATTGCATAATCAGGTTTTGGATATTGATTTAGTGTGAGAGCAGGGTCGCCATGCAAAGTAAATTCATACGCCACCATCATGCTAAAATTATCTCCGGAGCAGCACCCATCAACATCAATCATTGTTTGTTTTATCACATCGCCAAAAGGCTTGGTATAATTTATTTTTGCAAGATTATTGTAAACTCTGCTGGTGAAAACATTTAACCCACTCGAAACAGATAAACCGGTGGTTGCCATAAATGCAATGGCTCCGGTATTCATTCCTTGGTAGCCTTCGCCTGCTCTTGGAATCACAAATCGTTCGCTATAGTTTCGCGAAGCACTGTGAATTAAGCCCACCAAGCATCCGTTAGAAATAATTATTGGATATTTATCATAGTTCGTGTAATTATTAGGCTCATCAATGCTTACATCAAAACCTAAACTTGCTGAAGAGTGCCCAAAAAAGGTAAGCAATGAAATGCCTTGGTTGATAATACCTTTTACAACTTGCTGCTGTGCTTGGTCTATTGGCGTTGGTGAATTTTTTGAGAATGTAGTAACCTTTGCGCCATAGAGCGTATCTTCAATTATTCGCTTCCAGCTATTCACATAGCCTGACAACTGCGATTGCTCTTGCGAAGTAGTGCCGCCCGAAAAATGTAGAACATGTTTCATCCATTCTTTACCCGGAATATTTTGGTCTGGAGCATATTGGGATTGCAAACCTTCATAAGTTTTTAATTTATCTAAATACACTTTTATATCCGCTTGCGATTGAGCAGCAACTCTACTAATGGCAACGCTCGGTGTGTTTGTGCCAATCGGGCAAGCCAATAAAATATCTGAACCCGGGAAACCAAAAGTTGGCACTAAGCATTGATTGCGCGCTGCTGTTGCGCTACTTGCTCGCATATCTGGATATTCGCGCGCTTTGCCTAACAATAAAACATACTGCGGTTTTTTGTTCGCACTCCAACTATTTACTGCATATTGAATAAAGCTGTTAATCGCTAAAGGATGCTTGCTAATGCCATAAGCAAATTGGTCGTAAAGTTGTTCAATATCTACTTTTACTGCGGTATATTTTCCCCCCCAGCCGCCATTAATATCTCGATATTGGCGATATTGCTCTACTTGACTATTGTTATCATTTACACCTAAAGCAGGGTGCGAAATAATTACATAATTTCCCTGATTTGCCAACGCGGTATAATTCACAAAATCAACCGGAGTTATTGAAGTAATTGTATTAATTACACTTTCGCTTGCAAGCAATAAAGTTCTTTTTACTGAAGAAGGCGGCAATGCAATTTTTACATTTCCCGCTGTTGAAGTAATTCTTAAACCATTGGTTAAATCATACAAAATTGGCGTTGAGCCATTGTCTTTAAAATTTGAAATTTCCATGTACTTTTTAGCACCGGAAGCATCAATAAAAAATTTAAAAAGCTGATTATTATTAAAATCAAATTGACGCGGATAAGTAAGTTCAATCAACTCGATTCGATTCTGCATTAAACCGGGTGAATTATCGCTGAAACGATAAGCAACTGGCGTTGTACCAGAGGTAAGTAATCCCAAAGAGATTTGCTGTTCAAAGCGGTTTTGCTTCCAACCCGGATAGCTGATATTGTAAACTACTTGTCCACCAACTTTTACTGTGAGAATATGCGGTGTATTGCTTCGGCTTAAATGATAAAATTTAAAGTTGGCAATACCCGGATTTCCCGGTCCGGTATAAATTGTTGGAGTGCCCATGTTCTGAACAATATCAGTTGGTGAACTATTCACCCAGCCGCTGCTCCAACCTTCGCCTTCTTCAAAAGTAGATTTAGAAAGTTCTTCTTGTCCGGCATAGTAAACTTTCCCTTCAAAAAAACCATCGGCAAACGCCATGCGAGCAGTGTGCATAAAGAAAGTTTCTTTTGGAGGTAAGTTGTTTAAATCATTGTTGGTAGCTTCTAATCTTCTATTGCCTTGTGTGGCAGAAGTAGTTAAAAAATAAGTAGCTGTATCCGTAAATAAACTATAGTACGGATGTGGCTGCGAACCTTGCGGCACATATAAGCTACTATCTACTTCGCCCCTGTTCTTTTCACCATAAAATTCGATGTAATCACCAGCGCCAATTGTTGTGTTATTTGAAATATAAATTGGCACTTGTTCACCATTTCTAAACAGCACCAAATTAGCCGGATTTATTGATGATATACTTGGAATGGCAGCTTGTAAAGTTGTGTATGGAATACGATAAACACCATCTTGCCAAACTTTAATTTTAAAGTGTGTGCGCGAATAATCTATCCATTCATTGCCATACTGCTGTGCTTGCAATTTTGCAGCAACGGTTGATAGAAAGAAAAAGAATATCCAAACAAGTTTTTTCATAGCATTATTTCTTCTTCTTGTTAATGTCTAATCTTAATGAAATTACATTGGAGTAAAGCCCTGTACCTGCCGAAGAGTTTTTATCTAAAGTAGTTACATTGGTTAAAGCATAATCTAAAGAAATCACCTTAATGTGAACGCCCACACCCAAAGTTGGCGAAACCGTGAAATGTTGCTTGCCATTTTCGGCATATACTCTTTGCAAATTGGTAACACCTGCCCTAATATAACCTATTTTAAACAAATTCAATTCCAGTCCTGCATTCATATCCATACTTATTGGTTTGCCCGGTGCCAACACATTTCTTCTGCCATCGGTACTTAAAATGAAATTCACTTCGGGTAAAATAAAAAATTTGTTTTTAATAGAAATACTATAAGCCGCACCAATGTGAATGGTGGGAACTGTAATCTCTGTGGTGCTGCTCGGAAGCGCATTATTTGTTTGAACCAATACTCGTTTTTCTTCTTCGGTGAAAGTGAAATCCCAAGCCGCAAAAGTTGAAGAAATATCACGTGCCATTAAGCCAACTTGCAAGCCTTTCCAACGGTATTGAACGCCTACATCAATGCCAAAACCGAATGCTTTGGCAAACGAACCCACTTGCCTGTAAATAATTTTCGCACTACCGCCAATGGTTAAACCTTTCACCGGCAGTTTTTGCGCATAGTGAAACATAAAGGCGTAATCGGCAACCGAAAACGAGCGAATATTATTGTAATTGATACTTCCATCGGGGCCAACCAAAAACAAAGTGTTTGGAATATTATCTACACCAAAGCGATAAAACGAAAAACCTAATGTGCGTTTTTTATCTTGGATAGGAACAGCAAAAGCACCAAAATCCCATTTCGCAATTCCTGCAAAATATTCGTTGTGCATCACACCTAATTGGAAATTATTTTCAATGCGTGCTAAACCGGCAGGATTGTAATAAACACTGTAAACATCATCTGCAGAAGCAGCCTGAGCGCCACCCATCGCCAAGCCTCTGGCTCCAACACCAATATTCAAAAACTCGTTGCTGTATTTTCGCACCACTTGAGCTTGAGCAAAAACACACACGAGCGAAAAGATGATACTGAGGGTTCTTTTACGCATATTTTATCTAATCAAAAGCGCTTTCCATTCTCGGTTTTGCGCATAAAATTCGTTTGTTGAATCAATTATACGAAACTGTTCAGAATTTGTTATGGTTTTGCCCGTAGTTTGGTCGTAGATTTTCCCAACACCAAAAGCCAAGTGTTCACTTTCATTTAATTCATAAAGAAAACGATGCGTTAAAAATCGCTGCCTTTTTTGCTCCACCAAATTGAATTTATCTTGAAGTTTATGTTTCATAAAATACTGCTCTACATCTTTCATACACACATTTTCAAGCATAGCATAAAATTTATCGGGCAAAGTTGGATTTGTTTCGCACAGCCAACGGTCAAAAAGCATTTCAACTAAAAGATGTGCAATAAATGACAGACGCAAAGCATTTCTATCTGGTTGTTTTGCTGCCAAAATTGAAGTGAGTTCCTTGCAGAAATTTTCAAAAGTCAAATTGGAATGAAACAATTTATCATCTTGAAAATGCGTGAAAATTCCGTGATGAATATCACGTTCTTTTTTATTTAACTCAAGCGAAGAAATTCTTAAATTTTTATTAAAAATTTTAGTAAAACCGGGTAGTAAGTCGGGCAAAGCATTACCGAAATAAAGCGCTGCCGATGAAGCCGAATCTTGAAGATGAAAATGAGCTAAAAAATGCACTTGAAATTTCTTTCAAAACAAAACAAAAGAACGAAATACTAAAAGGTAAAAATCAAATAAACTATGTTCGCCACATGGCTGCTACAAATACCGATTGGAAAGACAATAAATTATTTTTACTTGATGCTTTTGCACTTATTTATCGCGCATATTTTGCCTTTATCAAAAGTCCGCTGCGCAATAGCAAAGGCATGAATGTGAGCGCTATTTCAGGTTTTACACAAACTTTAATTGAACTTATACAAAAAGAAAAACCTACACACATTGCCGTAGTTTTCGATAGTAATGAAGAGGAAACTACTCGCGCTGTGGGGTATGAATTTTACAAGGCAAACCGCCAAGCCATGCCGGAAGATATTGCACTTTCCATTCCATGGATAAAGCAAATTATTGCCGCCATGAAAATTCCAATTTTGGAAGTGCCGGGCTACGAAGCTGACGATATAATTGGAACACTTGCCAAACAAAAAGCACGCGAAGGACATTTGGTTTACATGGTTACGCCCGATAAAGATTACGCACAATTAGTAGAAGAAAACATAAAAATTTACAAGCCTGGCAGACAAGGCAACGACATTGAAATACTTGGTGTAAACGAAATTTTGGCAAAGTGGGAAATTGATAATCCCGAGCAAGTGATAGATATTTTAGGGCTTTGGGGCGATAGCGTGGATAACATTCCGGGTATTCCGGGAGTGGGTGAAAAAACCGCAAAAAAGCTGATTAAAGAATACGGCTCAATGGAAAACATTATCGCCAATGCCGCAAACATTAAAGGCAAACTTGGCGAAAACATTAAGGAATACGCAGAGCAAGGAAAAATCTCAAAACATTTAGCAACCATAATTTTAGATGTGCCACTTAATGTAACCGATGAAGATTTGCATTTAGATGAACCAGATACAGAAGCGATTTCTACACTCTTTACCGAATTAGAATTTAGAACTTTAGGTAGAAAACTTTTGGGTGAAAAATTTTCTGTAAACAACAACACTGCCGGAAAAACTGAAATACCTACGCAGCGCAGTAATACAGGAACTCAAGTAGATTTATTTTCCGCATTTGAAACACAAACTCAAGCACAACCGGAGGTTAAAGGAAAAAATATTAAAAACACTGAACACAATTACATTGTAGCCACAGATAATCTTGAACTAAAGCAAGAAGGAACAACCTTTATTTCTATTGAAGAATTGCTTCAAAAACTTTCGCAAGCCGATGAGTTTTGTTTCGATACAGAAACTTCTTCGCTCGACTATTTCACTCTGCAAATTGTTGGTTTATCTTTTAGCATAAGAGCAGGTGAAGCCTTTTATGTTCCGTGTCCTAAAAATTTTGAGGAAGCAAAGCAATTAGTTCACCGTTTTAAAACGGTATTAGAAAGCGCTACAAAAATAAAAATTGGGCAGAATGTAAAATTCGATCTTCACGTATTGCGAAAATATGACGTGCAAGTAGCAGAGCCAATTTACGATACCATGTTGGCGCATTATCTCGTGGAGCCGGATATGAAACACGGCATGGATTACCTTAGCGAAACTTACTTGGGCTATACTCCCGTTCACATTGAAGAATTGATTGGCAAACGCGGCAAAAGACAAGGCAGCATGCAAGATGTAGCTTTACACGAAATTGCTGAATATGCAGCAGAAGATGCCGATATTACTTTGCAACTAAAGCAGGTTTTAGCACCAATGGTAAAGCAAGTGGAAGTTGAAAAAGTACTTCAAGAAATTGAACATCCATTAGTGCCGGTATTGGCAGATATGGAGCACGAAGGCGTGAAAATTGATAGCGATTTTTTGAATGATTACAGCAAAGAACTCAATGCAGATTTAGTGCAATTGCAATCAAAAATTTATGAGTACGCAGGGCTGCAATTCAATATTGATTCGCCAAAGCAATTAGGCGATATTTTGTATAAAGAAATGAAACTTCCTTTTGAAGGAAAGAAAACTTCTACCGGACAACTTTCTACCAACGAAGAGGCGTTACAAGCACTTACAAAGCATCACCCAATTGCCGAAGTTTTACTCAATTATCGCGAAATCGGAAAACTAAAAAGTACTTATGTAGATGCGCTTCCGCAATTGGTTCACCCCAAAACAGGAAGAGTGCATACAACATTTAACCAAACGATTGCAGCAACGGGAAGGCTGAGTTCTGTTTCGCCCAACTTGCAAAATATACCAATACGCTCAGAGCGTGGACAGCAAGTGCGCAAAGCATTTATTGCGCGCGATGAAGAACACATTTTTGTGAGTGCCGATTATTCGCAAATAGAACTTCGGTTAGTGGCAGAAATTAGCGGAGACGAAGCAATGCTTAGCGCTTTTGACCATGGTATGGATATTCATGCTGCTACAGCTGCAAAAGTTTATGGCGTTGATGTGAAAGATGTAACCAAAGCACAACGCAGCAATGCCAAAATGGTGAACTTTGGTATTATTTATGCCATTTCAGCTTTTGGTTTAAGCCAACGTTTAGGTATTGCAAGAAAAGAAGCTGCGGAGTTAATTGAAAACTATTTTAAGCAATTTCCGGGTATAAAAAATTACATGGATAGTACTTTAAATTTCGCTCGAGAACACGGTTATGTACAAACCATCATGGGCAGAAAACGTTTTTTAAAAGATATAAACAGCAGAAACTTTACTGTGCGAGGTTTTGCGGAGCGTGAAGCTATAAATGCTCCGGTGCAAGGAAGTGCTGCCGATTTAATTAAAATTGCCATGATAAATATTCATCGTGAATTCCAAAAGCAAAATTTGCGCACTAAAATGACCTTGCAAGTACACGATGAATTGGTGTTTGATACACACCGCGATGAATTAGAAATTGTGAAACCAATAATTGAAGATAAAATGGTGAATGCTATTAAAACCCGTGTGCCAATTATTGTTGAAATTGGCACAGGAAAAAATTGGTTAGAAGCGCATTAAACAAAGTGTGGAATAATGGCTATTTCACAATTAAATCGCAATAAACCGGAAGGTGATCGCTAAAGCCGCCAACGTATTTAAAACCTTCATAAGTTCTAAACGGCATAGGTCCAAATTTACTGCTCTTATACATCAACCATTTCGGTTGAAAAACATAACCGCGCTTTTTATCAATGCACAAACGGCAGTTGTTGTTCACGAAGTTCTCTGAAACAATTATTTGGTCAAGCATATCTTGCTCGCCTGCAAAATCGAAAGTGTATTTTCCACGCAGAGCAGATTCACTCATCAAGTTGAATAGGCTATTCTCTTTTAATGTCAATTCACTTTGCTTTGCATTTAGAACCTCCGAAATGCTTTTTGCAAATGGTGGGTCATTAAAATCGCCCATTACTATAATCTTTGCATTGGTATTTGCCGCCTGTATTTCATCAATTTTTTTTCTAAGTAATTTTGCTGTTTCTACTCTGCGTGAATCGCTTTTTTCTGCGCCACCTTTTCGTGTACTCCAATGGTTTAAAAATACATGAATTTCTTCTTTACCAAAGTTGCCTTTTACGTATAAAATATTTCGCGCCTTATAGCTTGTATCCAAATCAAAACGCGGGTGAATTGCTTCTTTAACTTTAGGCGTAAATAATTTTTTATTGTAAAGAAGTGCTACACTAATTCCGCGCGGATCCATGGAATTGAAATGGATAGAACCTAAATGGTGCTTTGCCATTAAGGGATTTTTCAACCAATGTTTTACTACTTTTTTATTCTCTACTTCGCACACGCCAAGAAACAGTAGTGGTGTGCTATCGCAAACTGCATCAACCACTTTCGATAAATTGTTTAATTTGGCTTTATAGCGTTGGGTGTTCCACTCAAACTTTCCGGTAGGCGTAAAATCTTTATCTCTGTATTTGTTGCTGGCAACTGTATCAAATAGATTTTCTACATTGTAAGATATTATTTTATACCGGCCGGCATCTTGTGCAAAAGTAGAAAGGTGCATACAACAATACACCATTCCATACAGCAAAAATTTACATTTAAGAGAGAGTTGCTTCATGCGCAATTATGCGTAGTTCTTCTTCTAAACCTTTTGGTCTAAAACCCAAATATATAGCCTTTGTTGAATTTAGCGATACATCTTTTGGGCGAGGCGCTGTAGTTTTAATTTCAGATTGCAAGCATGGCATAATTAAATGGCTATCTAACTTAAAAATTTTAGCCGCAAGCAATCCAAATTCATAGCGCGAAATTCTTTGTGGTCCGCCTAAGTGGAAAATGCCGTTTGCTTTTTCTAAAAGCGTAATAATGCCAGTTGCTACACTTTCAACACCACAAATGGTGCGGTACTCATCAGTAAATAATTTTATAGGTTTCTGTTCTTTTAATGCTGTAATTACATGTGCAAAATAATTTTTCTTCGCAAGTGAGCCAAACATAAGCGGCAAACGAAAAATTGCATTTTGTGATGAAGCATTTAAAACTATTTTTTCCGCTTCTACCTTTTGTATTCCATATTTACTTATCGGTGTAGCCACATCTGTTTCCGTATAATTTCCTTTTTCGCCATCAAAAACCATATCGGTAGAAGCAAAGCAAAGTTTAATATTTTCTTGTGCTGCAATTAGTGCTAAGTGTTTGGTTGTTTCTACATTTATTTTCCAGGCACTCCATGGAAAAACTTCGCAAAAATTCGCATCGGTTACAGCAGCCAAGTGTAAAATTATACTTGGTTTTATTTGGCGAATAACTCGCGCAAGTGTAGAAAAATCATTGAGCGAAACTTGATGCGGATAGGCGTTGCTAAATGGGCTTAGATTTTCGTGAACAATGTAATGTACTTCATAGTTTTCAAGCGCAATGGGCAATAAACTACTTCCTAAAAATCCTGTGGCTCCAGTTACCAATAAGCGAGGGTTGCTATATGAATTCATGATTTAATAGTGCTTAAAAAGCAGTAATATTTAATGCTTGCGAATATTCAGTAATTCGCAATAAAGTAAGTGTGAATATAATTTAAACCTTAAAGTTTACACTCCAATATTATGTTTGCTCAAAATTCAGTTAGTTTTACAAAATGGTTTTAGGAAGAATACATCAATTGGCGGATCCAACCCCTTTCGATTTTGCTCTTTTTCCTATCTACTTTGCCATTATCTATTATTTAGGCAATAGATACAGACAACGATACCTTACCGGAGATCCTGAAATATACAAATACTACGGGCAAGGTTTAATGTTTAAGTTGATTGCGTCATTGGCATTTTGTTTTATTTACCTATACTTCTATGGTGGAGGTGATACAACGGGCTTTTACCATTGGAGCTACCAATGGTTGCGATATTTTTTTAAACATCCCGGAGATGCTACACAATATCTTTTTAGTGATAACATCGGATTGTTCTATCGGTTTATTTCCTCCTCAGACGGCACAGGTTATGGCTACTTAATGAAGTATGGAAGCTCAGAGGTTTATTTCGTAAAAATTACTTCGGTCATAAACATGCTTGGATTGAATTCTTTCCTCTGCACTTCACTTGTTTTTGGCTACTTGGCGTTCTTAGGTTCTTGGCGGCTTTTTATAGTGTTCTACGATATGTATCCACACTTAAAAAAGCCATTAGCAATAGCTACTTTGTTCATACCATCAGCAGTGTTTTGGAGTTCGGGAATTATGAAAGATACGCTAACTTACATGGGAATTTGCTGGCTTACATACAACATATATTTTGGTTTAATAAAGCGGCAGAGTATGGTTAAAAATATTTTGGTCGGTATTGTAATGGCTATTGTTGTCGGCAAACTAAAAGGATATATTCTTCTGTCGTTTATTCCGGCTGCGGGGTATTGGCTAATTACAAAATATAAGGAGAAAATAAGTAGTAGTTTTCTTAGAATAGTTACAGGTCCCTTTTTTATGGTTGCAGCTATTGGACTTTCAGTTCTTTTAATCGGGGAGTTTGGTAACAGCTTAGGAAAGTATTCAATAAATAACTTACAAAAAACTGCAGAAGGTTATCAATCTTGGCATCAAATGACGGGAGGCTCTTCTTACACCATTGTCGGTGCTGGAGATTTTACTCTTATGGGATTATTAAAAATTTTTCCCCAAGGTATTGTGGTTACCTTATTTCGCCCTTTTATTTTTGAAGCACGAAGCATATTTAATATTATGGCTTCGCTTGAAGGAATGGCTTTTATGTACCTTACTCTAAGCATACTTTGGCATACAAAAATAGTCCGTTTACCGGAGGCTTTTGCCTTAGATTCCAATGTTACTTTCTGCTTTATGTTTTCTATTATTCTCGCATTTGCAGTAGGTATTACGAGTTTTAATTTTGGTGCGTTGGTTCGCTATAAAATACCGGTAATGCCATTTTATGCAATTGGCTTAATTATTATTGATGATGTAATTAAACGTGGAGGCCTTTTAGGTGGAAAAAAATCCTAAGAAGTAAATCGCTATTCACTCAAATTTCTAAAATATTGCTCTGAGAGTTGTTTGTAATAAGGCTTTAGCGAAGGCGGAACTGTTTTAAAGAAATCTGCTTGTTGCTGTTGCTGTTTTAAATATTCTTCTAAAGAAGGCGGCATTTTTCTATTGGTATCTTGCCCTGTTCTACTTTCTCTTTCGGGTTGTTCTTCGCGTTGGCGCTGTGCATTTTCTGCTTCTAACAAACGTGTAAATATTTCTTGTTGGCGTTTAAGCATTTCAGTAGTAAGTTGCTTATTTACCAATTGTGTTTCGGTTTGGTTCATTTTCTCAATAGCTTCTCCTAAGTTGCCTAAAGAGTTTTTACCATCTTTATTCTGCTCTTGGTTCATTTTTTCTAAAGCTTTTCTTAGCTCTGCTTGCTTACCTGCTAATTCGCTAAACTGCTTGCTCAATTCTTTTTGAAATTCTCTATTGCCTTGTTGCCCTGCACCTTCGCGTTTCATCATTTCACCCAACTGATTTATTTTATCGTTCAACTGCTTTTGCATTTGCGACATATTGGGCATTCCTTTATTGTTTTTTCCGGGCTTTTTACATGCTGCACTTGGCTTGCCACTTTGTTGCTGGTCGCTTTGGCTTTCGCTCATTTGCATTTGCATATTTTGTAGGCTTTCACTAAGCATTAGTGCTAAGTTGTTGTAGCCTGTCATTACAAATTGTTGGTCGCTCAGCGCATTTGAAATATATCTATCTTCTAAATGTGCAATCGTTTTTGCAAGGTAGCGATTTACATTATTCATTTCTTTGGTAACAAAACTTTGTATGCTTTCTTGTCTGCGTGCAAGTGCGTACAAACTATCTTCAACCATCTTAGAATTTTCGCGAATTTTTTGCTGTGTTTTCATCAACTGTACATACTTGGGGTTGTTGATGTTAATTGCCTTTAGTTCATTCATTAAGCCTTCTTGTTCAAACGAAAGTTTCATAATGTTTTTAAGCAACTGGCGCAGTGCTTGCATATCTTCAGCCAAAGCATCTTGCTCCATTTGGTTCTTCATATTTTTCATTTTCTGAGCAGCACTTTTCATGTTGTTGGCAGCACTTTTTTGGTTCTGCGAAGCTTTTTGATTTTGGCTTTGCTCCATTTGCTGTTGCGCATCGTCCATTTGCTTTTCGGCAGTTTCCATGTTTTGCTCTGCCTCTTTCATATCTTGTTCGCTCTTGCTTTCTTCGTTCAATTTTTTAAGTTCATTCAAATCTTCTGTCGCTTCTTTTAGTTGCTCTTGCAACTTCTTCTGCTCTGCTTGTAATTGCTTTTGTTGCTCTTGTTTTTGAGCATCGGCATTTTTATTTTGTTTATCGTTTGCTGCATTTTCTTTTTGCTCTTCGGTTTGCTTCGCTAACTCTTCTTGCTTTTTAGCTAACTGCTCTAATTTATTTGCTGTTTCTTCTAACTTTTTGTTGAATTCTAACTTTTTAAAAAGTTCGAGCATTCGGTCAAGTTCTTTCTCTAATTTTTCATTGCTCATTTGCATTTCGCTCATCTTTTCTACTGCATCTTTCTTGTTCAGTTCTTCGAGCATTTTAGCTAATTTGTCGTAGAGTTTTTTTATCTCATCGTCTAATACTTTATTGAAAAGTTCTTGCAATTTTTCTTGCTTCTGCTTTAGCTGCTCGCTCGCAGGATTTACGTCTTCTTGTTTCTTTAAAGTTTCGTTTAATTTATCTTTTATTTCCTTGAGTTGCTCCTGTAATTCTTTCTGTTTATCGGCAAGGTCGTTTAGATTTTTCTTGTCCTCCCAATTCAAATTTTTCTTTTCGAGCAATTTGTCTTGGGCATCTTTCAATTTGTCTTTTAAATCCTTTGCTTGCTTCATTGAAGCACTTAAATCTTTTTTCAACTCATCGCTTTGTGCATCAATTTCTTTCTCCAGCGCGCGCTGCGAAGGCATGTTGAAATTATACAAACTACTGCGTGTGCTTTTGCTTCCGTTTACGCCATCGTTGTCCCACACTTCAAAATAGTAATTCATTTTGTCGCCCGGCTTTAAACCAATTTCTTTTAGATTCCAGAAATAGGTAAATCGAGCATTGGTGTTTCCTGAAGCAATTGGCACATTAGCCACTTGATTTCTGCTTGCATTCTGCGAAGAATCTTCGCGTTCAATCGAATAATGAAAAGTGAGATTTTTTACACCGTAATCATCACCAACTTCGCCAATGTAATAGAAGTAATCTTTGTTGCTGGTATCGCGCTTTTCACTCACTTCAATTGTTGGATACAAATCGGGAATTACATTTAATGAATAGTTTACAGAATCTTGAATTCCTGTTTCGTTGTTAGAAATAAAAACAGTATAGCGCAACGATTGTTTTGCTGTAGTTTCAAACAGAAATTTATCGCTTTCTTTTGGTGAAAGTTTAAAAGTTTGCGCATCGGTTTTAATCTCAACCTGTGAAGTGTTTGTGGTTTTGAAAAGCCAAGAAAGTTTAGTTCCAAGCGGCACACTCAAATCACCCGTTCCGCGCAAAGTTTCATCTTGCTTTCCGGTGTAAGCAGGGTAGTTACAACGCACATCAAACGAAGCAATGGTAGGCTTTGCAAGCGCTTCAATTCGATATGTTTTGGAGCGAAAACCATTTGCTTGTAAATTAAAAGAAAGCGATTGCTGAAGTGAACTAAAAGTGTGCGAAAAGGTGTTTGCTGAAAGTTTTTTCAGCTTAAAATTTTGTTTCTCTGTTTCTACATAAACTTCTGCAGGCAAGCTGTTTCCTTCCATGCGTACTTGCAGTGTGAAATCAGTATTTTGCAATGCCTTCAACTCTTTATTTTCAATTATAAAAGTGAATGGTGCTGCTTTTTCAAACTCTTGATTGTTGAGGTATAAGCGCTTGCTGCTTTCGGTAATTACATTTGGCGCAGCAATGATGATGAAAAGCAAAATCAATGCCGGAGGCAACAAGTATTTTGCGTATTTTCGGTTCTGTTTAAGGTCTATCGCCAGTGCAAAATTTATTGGTTTTAGTTCATTTGCTTTTTGCTGTATGCTTGCTTGCAGAAGCGAAATATCACTACTGTTTTCCATCTTTTTCAACTGCAAAACATTGAGCAGTTTATCTTTTACTTCTGCAAAGTGTTTGCCAATAATTTCAGCAGCAGTTTCGTGCGAAATTATTTTGCCTAATTTGTAATATCTAAAAAGTGGTAGCAATACAAAACGTGTAAATACTAAAGCAGATGAAAACAAAAAGCCATAAAAAAGAACTTTTCGCAAGGTGGTAGAAAGAAACAAATAATACTCCGCAAGATTTACGAATAGGAAAAGTACAAGCACGTAAATGCTTGTAAATATTACTCCGCGCAAAATTTCATTCAGGTAATATTTGCGGGTAAATGCATCTAATTTATTCAGTAATTCGCTATAGCGGTTTTCGCTCATTTGGTGCTAAAATAATACGCAAAACGAAGAAACGAAGTAGTTTAAGATTTATTGGTGTGTATTTGGTTTTTGCTCTCTAAAAAAGATTGCCCATTTGCCATAGAGCGGAATTAAAAATTGTGTAATGCTTACGCTAAACTAAATACCGCAACAATTAAAAAGCGGTTTAACTTTGAATAAAATATATCATAATAGCAGCGCCAAATTACTTTAGCCGGCAAGAAACAACTACTTAAAAACAAATGACTATTGAAAAAAAGACTACAGTATATTTTCCGGGCTTAGATCCATTTAGATTTTTTGCAGCATTTTTAGTAGTCATTTATCATATTGAAGAAGCGAAACTTCTTGACTTTGGGCTTTCAAATAGTTTTCCGAATACTTTTATTAAGTTTATTGGTCCGGTAGCCGTTACTTTTTTCTTTGTTTTAAGTGGTTTTTTAATTACTTATCTACTACTTGGAGAAAAGGAAAAATATAGTACAGTTTCAATAAAACAATTTTATCTAAGAAGGGTTCTGCGAATATGGCCGCTTTACTATCTCATAGTGATAGTAGGAATTTTCATTCTTCCATATTTGAGTATTTTCAATGAAAGCTATGAAAGTTTTCAAACTTATTCGCCTGCTATTCTGCTCATGTATTTTACCTTTTTCTCTAATCTCGGATTAGTAATAGCCGGAAAAACAATTCTATTTATTGGGCACACCTGGAGCATTGGCGTTGAAGAACAGTTTTATCTTTTTTGGCCATTGCTAATTAAGTTTATTAAAAAGCCGCTACGTGCAATTTTGGGTGTAATAATTATTGAGTATGCTTTCAAGTTTCTATTTGCTTTTCTTCAAAGTAAATACCCTCACAGCTTTTTTGAGTATGCTGTTGAATTTTTAAAAGTTACGCGATTTGAATGTATGGCAATTGGAGGCATCGGAGCGTATTTGGTCTATTTTCATAAAGAAAAGTTGAGTGGTTGGTTTTTCTCTTTTCCTATTCGAGCAGCTATCTTTACACTCACATTTGTGCTGTTGTATAATGGTATCACAATTCAAGGAATTCATAACTTGCTGTATTCATCATTGTTCTGCTATCTCATTCTATATATCAGTGTACTTAACAAGATTAAACTGCCATCTTTCTTTTCTTATTTAGGCACAATTTCTTACGGCATTTACATGTATCATCCATTTATTATACCAGCCGTGTTTATATTTTTAAAGAAATACTTGCCTACGTTTGAAAACAATCTTGTATTAAATTTATGTGCTTACTCCTTAGTTATTGTACTCACTTTATCAATCTCTGCATTGTCGTATCGTTTCTTTGAATTGCCTTTCATCAATTTAAAAAAGCGATTCGCAAGAAATTAAAAATTGCTCATTTCATTTTTTGGCACAGCTATTGACTATATTAAGTTTCTGTTTTTTTAATTTTTAAAACTGCCAAGATGACTTTTGATTTTATTGCGCAAAATGGTGATGAAGAAGGAGATTTTTTACCTATTATTCCCGATGATAACGATGTCGCCAAAACCAGCGATATACCTTTAGAAATGCCGCTTTTGCCTTTGCGAAACACCGTGTTGTTTCCGGGTGTGGCTATTCCCATTACCGTGGGAAGAGATAAAAGTATTCTGGCTGTCAAAGAGGCGTATAAGACTACGAAGTTGATTGGTGTTGTCGGTCAATCTGACCCAAATATTGAAGAGCCGGAATTTAACAACTTGTTTAAAATTGGAACTGTTGCGCAAATTCTACGCTTGATAAAAATGCCCGATGGTTCTACAACCGCCATCATTCAAGGTAGAAATCGCTTTATCGCAACTTCTTTGCTTACCACCGAGCCTTTTATGAAAGCTAAAATTGAGCTTTTAGAAGATATTATCCCGCTCAACGATAAAGAGTTTAATGTGTCGCTCGAAACCATTAAAGATTTAGCGAACAACATCATAAAAATCAACCCGCAAATTCCAACTGATGCTTCAATTTTATTAAAAAATATCGGCAATCCGGTTACACTGGTTCACTTCATTTCATCAAACCTAAATATTGAAATTAAAAAGAAACAAGACCTGCTCGAAATGGCAGATATGCGCGATCGCGTGAAACTTGTTTTAAAGTATTTGCAAGATGAATTGCAAGTGCTTGAAATGAAAAATGAAATTCAAAATAAAGTTCGCACCGAATTTGATAAGCAACAGCGCGATTACTTTCTGAACCAACAACTCAAAACTATTCAGGAAGAATTAGGAATGAATAGCACCGACAAAGATATTCAGCGCCTACGTGAAAAGTTGGAAAAGCTAAACCCACCAACACAAGTGCGCGAAACGGTAGAGAAAGAATTAGATAAACTGCAACGCATGAACCCTGCGGCTGCCGAGTTTAGCGTGGTGATGAATTACATTGATACCGTTTTAGATTTGCCTTGGGGAAGTTACACACAAGACCAATTCAACATAAAAAAATCGAAGCGGGTTTTAGATACCGACCATTACGGAATTGAAAAAGTGAAAGAGCGTATTTTAGAATACTTAGCGGTGCTAAAACTAAAAGGCGATATGAAAAGTCCAATACTCTGTTTGGTTGGCCCTCCGGGCGTTGGTAAAACTTCGCTTGGGCAAAGCATTGCTAAAGCTTTAGGTAGAAAATATGTGCGTGTTGCTTTAGGTGGTTTACACGATGAAGCTGAAATTCGCGGGCATAGAAAAACATATATTGGAGCCATGCCCGGAAGAATTATTCAATCCCTTAAAAAGGCGAAGAGCAGCAATCCGGTAATGATTTTAGATGAGATAGATAAAATTGGAAACGATTATCGTGGCGACCCTTCGAGCGCGCTTTTAGAAGTACTTGATCCGGAACAAAACAGTTCGTTTTACGATAATTATTTAGAGTTGGAATACGACTTGAGCAAAGTGCTTTTTATTGCTACTGCCAATTCACTTTCTACTATTCAGCCGGCACTGCGCGACCGCATGGAAATTATTCCTATTGAAGGTTATTCTATTGAAGAAAAAGTTCAGATTGCCAAAAAGCATTTAGTTCAAAAGCAAATAGAAAATCATGGATTAAAGAAAAAGCAAGTGAGCTTGAGCGATACCGTTTTAGAGAGCCTAATTGAGCAATACACCAAAGAGAGCGGTGTGCGCGAATTAGATAGGGTTTTGGCTGCCGTAATGCGCAATACGGCTAAAAAAGTAGCTGAAGGAACTAAGTACAATGCAGCAATAAAAACTGAAAATTTACACGAAATTTTAGGACCCGAAAAATTCGATAAAAGCATTTATGCCGAAGAGCAGCAACCGGGAGTTTCTGTTGGTTTGGCTTATACCTCGGTGGGTGGCGATATTCTGTTTATTGAAACTACTTTGAGCAAAGGCAGCGGCAATTTAACGCTCACCGGCAATTTAGGTGATGTGATGAAAGAAAGTGCCACACTTGCCGTAACCTATCTAAAAGCCAATGCTGAAAAATTAGGTATCAATGCTGAAGTTTTTAAACACGTAAACATTCATATTCACGTGCCGGAAGGCGCTGTGCCAAAAGATGGGCCAAGTGCGGGAATTACACTTTTTACAGCACTTGCTTCGCTGTTTACACAACGCAGAGTGAAACCATTTTTAGCCATGACAGGCGAAATAACTTTGCGCGGAAAAGTGATGCCGGTTGGTGGTATAAAAGAGAAAATTTTAGCAGCCAAACGCGCAGGAATTAAAGAGATTGTAATTGGCGAAAAGAACCGAAAAGATGTGGCAGAAATTAATGCTGCGTTCATAAAAGGTGTTCGTTTTACTTATGTAAATAATATGGACGAAGTGATAGATGCGGCATTGCAAAAAGCTAAAGTGAAAGGTGCGCTTAACTTGGAATATTTTATTCCTGTAAAACAATAAAACCCACATAAGATATTCGGAAATGCTGTTGTAAACAGTATGAAGTTTATATTTCATGTTGTTTTTAATGTGTGTGTGAATCTTAATGTAGGATTAATACCGAAAGGATATCCGTAATAGACCAATAAAATTGTTCTAAACGGCTATCACATCGGTATTAAATGTATATAGTCCATAGTTTGTATGTGAAAAATCCAAGTAATTTATTTGTTACTACTATATTTTGCGTAATAAATAAACGGAAAAGTTTATCTACTTTCGCTATATGCTAAAATCAATGACAGGCTTTGGCAAAGCTGCTACTACTGCCAACGATGTAACGGTAACGGTTGAAGTTCGCTCGCTAAACAGCAGCAAGGGAATGGATTTGGGTGCCAAGTTGCCTTCGCGCTATCGCGAATATGAACATCAACTTCGCCAACAAATTACTACTAAACTTCAGCGTGGGAAAGTTGATGTTTATGTTACCGTAGTTTCAGAAAAAGAAAATGCCGGAATGCGCTTAAACAAAGCCATTGTGAAAGCTCATTTTAATGAATTAAACGCTATAGCAAAAGAATTAAATTTGCCTATGGAGCAAGTGCTTCCTGCAATTTTGCGCCTGCCCGATGTGTACGAAGATGTGCCGCACGAAGTAGAAAGTGAAGAATGGCTTTTAATTGAAAAAACCATTTTTAACGCCATAGAAAATTTAGATGCGTTTAGAGCAAAAGAAGGTAGTTTATTGGTTGATGATTTGCTGGATAGAATTAGAATTATTGAACATTTTGTAACGCATTTAAAAGAACAAGATAAACGCAGAACTGCCGAAATGCGCCAACGGCTTTACAACAATGTAGAACTTTATATTCCGAAAGATAAAATTGATACCAATCGCTACGAGCAAGAAATAATTTACTACTTAGAAAAATTAGATATTACCGAAGAACTAACGCGATTGCGCGCTCACTGCGACCATTTTAGAGAAGCCGTAGCCGACAGTTCTGACGAAATGAAAGGAAGAAAACTCAATTTTATAGCACAAGAAATTGGCAGAGAAATAAACACCGTTGGCTCCAAAGCGAATGATGCTGCCATACAAAAAATTGTGGTGAACATGAAAGATGAATTGGAGAAAATTAAAGAGCAATCGAACAATGTGCTGTAATTGCACTTTGTCTTAAAATTGAATTGATATTAGAATGAAAGTAGCGGTTTTTAGAAAAGCACATTTTAACGCAGCGCACAGGCTTTACCGAAAAGATTGGAGTTTTGAAAAAAACGATGAAATTTTCGGGCTTTGCAATAACCCAAACTGGCACGGACATAACTACGAAATTGAAGTAAAAGTAATTGGCGAAGTAGATAAAGAAACAGGGTATTTAATTGATTTAAAAATACTGAACGAAATAATAAACAAGGAAGTTTTAAACCGCTTCGACCATAAAAACTTAAATTTAGATACCGAAGAGTTTAAAGACTTAAACCCAACCGGAGAAAATATTGTGGTTGTTATTTACAATTTAATAAGAGCCAAATTAGATGCTAAATACGAATTGGTTGTGCGCCTTTGGGAAACAGAACGAAACTATTTTCAATTTCCTGCCTAAGTTTGTAATAAGGCTCTGTATGTTTTAGAACAAATATTCTTTTTTTGAGCTTGGAGCGAATAGTTAGATTTCTATTTGCACAAAATTACCTAATGCAGCACCTGTTTTTTGTGTGGTTAAAACCCACCCACCGAACTAAATAATATACACAAATATGCTGAGTGCTAATGTTTTAGTGTGTTTTAGCAGTGGTATAAAAGTTGAACTTATTCATAATTTAATGATAAAAATATTATGAAAACATACTCCCTCCATTATATTTGCGAAAAATTATCTAAAAGTATATTTGGTGTTGTTTGATTTTTTGCGATAAAACAAGATCCCTTTAATGATAATTTTGTAAACACTCTCTGCAAATGGACAATTATACATTCAGTTTTTTATTGAATGATTGTAAGCAAAATCTGCTTCACACGCCTACTAAGGTTTGGTACGGAAAAGTATTGTCAGTACAGTGTTATTCTTTCACGAAAGTTTATACTTCCTAATTTATGGCATTAAGAAATTTACATTATACCAATATGAAGCAAATGAATTTGGCAGCCATAGCGCTGCTTTCTATGTTTCTGTTTTCAACAGTACAAGTATTAGGTGCAAACTCAACTGCAAATGCTGATAAGCGTGCAATGGTTGAAAAATCTTACAGAGAAGCATCAAGCCACATTAAGTTTATTGAAAACAAAGGGCAATGGCCGGCACATATTCTTTACCGCGCAGATGTGCCCGGAGCACAAATGCTTGCCACACCGGAAGGTATGTTGGTTGGTAAATTTGATGAAAATAGCCTTGCCGAAAACGCTGAATGGTTAGAAAAGCAAGAGCAAGTGCAAGCAGGAAAAATAAAAGCATCAGAATTAGGTGCAGAACCTGTAATTCGCGGACACGGCTGGCGCTACAACTTTTTAGGCGGAACTTTAGCAACGCAAAACACAATTGATCCAAAAGGATTGCAACCCGATTACTACAACTATTTAATGGGCGATGCAAAAAATCATGCAACCAATGCGCGCAACTTTAATGAATTGATTTATCGTAATGTTTATTCAAATATTGATGTTCGTTATTATACTAATGCAAATGGCGATTTTGAAAACGACATTATTGTGAGACCGAGTGGTGAAACCTCTAAAATAAAATTGCAAATTGAAGGTATAGACAGGCTTAAATTGGGAGGCGAAGGAGAATTGATTTTCAACACAACTGTTGGAGAGTTTTCTATTCCTGCACCAATTAGCTTTTTAATTGATAAAGAAGGAAAGCAAACACCAATAGCAGTAAAATATAATTTGCTTGAAAATAATGTGGTAGCTTTTATTGTGCCGGACTACGATAAATCGCAAACTTTAGTAATTGACCCTGTAGTTTTGCGTTGGGCAACATTAGTGAGTGGCAATGGCTCAAATGATGCACACTTTCACGCGATAGATGTAGATGCGGCAGGTAATATATATGCAACAGGTCGCTATAATGGTAATTTAATTACAGTAGGAGCTTTTCAAACTACAAATAGTGGAACAGATTTATTTATTTCAAAATATTTGGAACCGGCAACTCCGGGCGGCACAGGAACAAGAGTTTGGCAAACTTATTTAGGCGCAAGCGGTACCGATAATCCTTATGCCTTAACACTTGGTTTAGATGGGTATTTATATATTGTAGGACCGCAAGGCGGAGGCTTGGCTAAAACTTATGGTTCAGGTGTACCAGCCGGAAGTTGGACTCAAAGAAATACAGCAGAAGCTTCTTTTGTTATTAAAGTGCATCCAAATGGGACCGGTGCAGCAGTAAGAACTATTGGTCCTGCGTCTGGAAGTTGGGGATTACAACTTTTTGATGTGCGTGTGTTGCCAACAGGAGGCAGTAATTTTGATTTAGTAGCTGTTGGTAGAGTAACTCAACGAAGTTCAGGCGCAAACGGTGATATCCCACAAGCTACCTCCCCTGATGGCACTAATGTTACGAATACAGGTCATGATAATGGCTATGCCATAAGAATATCAAACGATTTGAATAACATAGTATGGGCAAAGCAATTTACCTCTACAGGTAGCAATACTGATAGATTTAATATTTGTGTTATAGATAATGCAAATAACATTATAGTAGGAGGGCTTACCAACGGTAGTGGAGGTATATCATATAACAACCCATCGGGTCAAACAAGTAAAAACGGATCACAGGATGGTTGGTTAATGCGTTTAAATTCATCTAATGGTAACGCACTTTGGTCAAGATATTTTTATTCTAGCAGCAATGCTAGCACTTCCATTCTTTGTATGGAAACTAATCGCACAAAATCGCAGTTTGTAATTGGAGGAACAAGTAACGGCTTGGCTAGCGTAAATATTACAAGTGGTGCATACAAAACTTCTTATAGTGGTAATACAGATTTTTATGTTGCTTCTTTACCAATAAACGGTAGTGCCACAACTTGGGGAACCTACTTTGGAGGCAATAGCACCGAGGTAAATATGATGGGCTTGAACTTGGACAAAAATGACGATGTATATGTGTTGGGTTATACATGGAGTAAAGATATTCCTGCGGTTGATCACCCTGTGCAAACTAATAGTTACGATGGTTCAAACCAAGATGCGATTTTCTTTAAATTGAAGTCAGATGGTACTTCACTTCTTTATAGTACATATATAGGAGGAACTCAAAATGAAACAGATCCAATTGGTCAAAAAGGGATTAAATTTAGCGATTGCAGAATTTACTTACCAATTACTACCTATTCAAGTAATTTTCCATTATCTCAAGGTACATTAACAAGTACAAAATCATCAGGAAATTCTATTGGTGAGCCAGTATTAGTTAGCATGGCTAATCCTCCTGATTTAATAGGAAATAGTATTACCAGTGGGGCAAACCAAACTATTACTTGTGGAGGTACACCTGCTCCAATTACGGCTTCTGTTCCTTCATTTGTAATTGCAGGAATCCAAAGAGGAGGTACAAATCAAACTAATGGAACTTCTGGTGCTTACCCGAGTGGCGTGCCAGTAGTTACTTCATACCAATGGCAATTAAGTATTGATAGTGCAGCAACTTGGCAAAATATACCGGGTGCAAATGGGCAAAATTATTCCCCTCCGGCAGTAAATAAAAATGGGGTTACTTTATATCGTAGAATTATTAATGGCGATGCTTGTAACAGAGCCAGCGATACATTAGCCGTTGTAAATATCATAGTAACACCTTCGGTTGTTACTCCAACTGCTACAAGCAATGGTCCGGTATGTATAGGTAGTACACTAAATTTATTTGCCAACACCCCAACTTCTGGTGTAACTTATGAATGGAGTGGCCCAAATAGCTTTACAAGTAGTCAACAAAATCCAACTATTAATAATGTAACATTGGCTGCTGCTGGTACATATTATGTTACAGCAACCTCAACAGGTAGTGGTTGTAAATCTTATGCAGGAAGCGTTACAGTTGTAGTAAATTCTATTCCTTCTGCACCAACCGCAGGAAATAATAGCCCGGTTTGTGCCGGAGGAACACTTAACTTAACGGCAACAGGAGCGCCAAGTGCATCTTATGCATGGAGCGGACCGAATAGTTTTAGTTCTACATTGCAAAGTCCATCTATTGTAGGTGTAACTTTTGCAGCAGGAGGTACATATACTGTAAGCCAAGTTGTGGATGGATGTCAATCGCCTACGGCCTCTACTTTTGTAACCATTACTCAAATTGCAGCGCCAACAAATACAACAGCTACGCCTAATCCAATATGTATTGGCGATAATGCTTTGTTTAATACAGCGTCTCAATCGGGTGCCACATATAGCTGGACAGGTCCGGCAGGTTTTACTTCAAGTATTCAGAACCCGACTCGAACAATCACTAATATAAATATGGGTGGTTATTATGTGGTTAGAAAAACTGTAGGTGGATGTATTTCTGTTCCGGATTCTGTGTTGCTAACCGTAAACCAACGCCCGAATATCAGCAGCGCAAGCGGCAGCAATCCAACTACATGTAGCGGCACAAACGGCAGCGTAACCTTAAGCGGCTTAACAAGCGGCACACAATATACAGTAAGCTACCAAAGAAACGGAGTGAACCAAACACCGGTAAGCTTAACAGCCAACGGCAGCGGACAGGTAACAATCACAGGCTTGAATGCAGGAACTTATGGTAATTTTGTAGTAACGATAACAAGCAACGGCTGTAGTTCATTAAGCAGCCCTGCAAACGTAGTATTGACAGACCCAAGCACACCGGCAGCACCAACAGCAAGCAGCAACAGTCCTGTATGCTCAAGCGACACGATAAAATTATTTGCAAGCAATATAGCAGGCGCAACTTACAGTTGGACAGGTCCAGCGTCATTCAGTTCAACACAACAGAACCCGACCAGAGCAAACTCAACAGTAGCGATGAGCGGCACATACAGTGTAGTAGCTACCGTAGCCAATTGCCCTTCTTTACCTGCAACAGTTACAGTGCTTGTAAATCAAAGACCATCTGTGATTTCTGCATTTGGGTCAAACCCAACTACTTGTAGTGGAACGCAAGGAACAATTACTTTAACAGGATTAACACCAGGTAGCCAATACACAGTAAACTTCACAAGAAGTGGAACGCCTCAAACACCGCAAACCGTTACGGCTAATGGAAGCGGAGAGTTAGTTCTTTCCGGACTTGGAGCAGGAAATTATGGTAATTTCTTTGTTACTTTAACTTCAACAGCTTGTAGCTCTTTAACTTCTCCTTCAAACGTATTGCTTACAGACCCAACTAAGCCAGTTCCTCCAACAGTGAGCAATAATGGTCCGATTTGTTATGGCGATTCATTAAAAATAAATGCCTCTCTTATTCCGGGAGTAACTTATGCTTGGACTGGGCCGGGAGGTTTCACCGCTTCAACACAAAATATTGTTCGTACTCCAGCACAAGTTGCCATGAGTGGAACTTACACAGTTGTTGTTTCAGTAAATAATTGTAATAGTACTCCTGCATCAACTATTGCTGCAGTTCAAGGTTGTGCTCCGATTGCGGTTGATGACATTTTTGTTTCTTGTTTAGATACAACTATAAAAGGAAACTTATTAACCAACGATATCAATACAACAATTTACCCAATCAGTTTAAATACCCCATTGGTGTTTGGACCTTATAGCGGTATTATGTTGAATGTTAATTCAAATGGAGATTTCCGTTACCAGCCACCTGTAAACTTCAATGGTATAGATAGTATTGCTTATGTAATCTGCAATTCAGGTTCTCCGGTGATGTGCGATACAGCAGTAGCTGTTTTCGATTACCGTTGTGTAGCATTGCCGCCAATTGCAAGAAACGATTCATTTACCATTCCGCAGGATCAAACACTTAATGGAACTACAGTATTGGTGAACGATAACGATCCACTTGGAACAACTTTAACCGTAAATCCAACTCCGGTTGATAATGTAAATCATGGCACTTTAGTTTTAAATCCAAACGGCACATTCACTTATACGCCAACTACACAATATGTAGGAAAAGATACTTTCCGTTACCAAGTTTGTAATAGTGGTTCTCCGGTAATGTGTGATACTGCTTATGTATTTATCAATGTAACTCCGGTTAATCAACCGCCTCACGTACCTGATACAACAATTACCACGCCACAAGATACTCCTGTAAATTTCTGCTTGCCAATTACAGATAGAGATGTAGCAATTGAAAATTACAGTGTGAATGTTTGTGGAAGTCCAGTGAATGGAATTATTTCTGTTGGCCCTATTGTAAACAATCCGATTATTCCGAGAAGAGTTTGCATGACCTATAAGCCAAATAATAACTTTAGAGGAACAGATAGTATTTGTATTATCATCTGCGATAACGGTAATCCGATACTTTGCGATACTTCAAAAATTAAGATAAATGTAACTCCAGTAAACCACCCACCGGTTGCAGTTGATGATAATTACACTACACCGGAAAGCACAACTGTAAATGGCAATATCAGAACTAACGATAGTGATATTGATGCTGTTTATGGCGATACTTTGGCAGTTACACAAATAACTACTCCGGCTCATGGCACAGTTACAGTAAACAGTAATGGAACATTTAGCTATAAACCAGATACTTTGTTCTACGGTGTTGATAGCTTTATTTATCGTGTTTGCGACAAAGGAATTCCTGCTCCGGTTTATTGCGATACTGCGGTAGTGAGAATAAATGTACCTAGAACCAATCAACCGCCACATGTTCCAGATACAACAGTTACAACTTGCCAAGAATGTCCTATTACTGTTTGCTTACCAATTAGCGACAGAGATGTGGCATTAGAAACTTATAGTGTGAATGTTTGCGGCAATCCAACTAATGGAACAATTTCTGTTGGTCCATTAGTGAATAATCCGTTGATGCCAAGAACAGTATGTTTAACATACAATCCGAATACAAATTTCAGAGGTATAGATAGTGTGTGCTTAATTATTTGTGACAATGGAAATCCTGCTTTATGTGATACTTCAAAAGTTAGGATAAATGTAACTCCGGTTAATCATCCTCCAGTTGCGGTAAATGACAATTACACTACTAATGAAGACACTCCACTTTCAAAAAATATTAGAAGCAATGATTCTGATCCGGACCCAACAGATACATTAAGCATTACCCAACTTACAAATCCTGCAAACGGAACTGTAACAGTTGCAAGCAATGGTTCAATAGTATATGTTCCAAATTTGAACTTTACAGGAGTTGATAGCTTTAAGTATGTAGCATGTGATAAAGGAGTTCCTGCTCCGGTAATGTGTGATACTGCGGTTGTTACCATCACAGTTCTTCCTGTAAATGATAAACCACATATTCCTGATACTTTAATAACCACTTGCGAAGAATGTCCTATTACGGTTTGTCTGCCAATTACAGATCCTGAAATTTCCTCACAATCGCATAATGCAATTATTTGTGGAAATCCGGTAAATGGTGTGGTTTCAAACCCAACGGTGAATAACCCACTTATTCCAAGAACACTTTGCTTAACTTACACACCGAATGTAAACTACAATGGTTTAGATTCTATTTGCGTAATTGTTTGCGATAATGGAAATCCATTCTTGTGCGATACTGCCAAAATTAAGATTAACGTAACTCCGGTAAATGATCCTCCGGTTGCGGTGAATGATACTTTCACTACAAATGAAGGAACTACAGTTGTTGGAAATGTTAGAAATAATGATTCAGATCCTGATTTAGGAGATACACTTACAATTTCTCCACTTACTACACCAAATCATGGAACAGTTACAGTAAACACAAACGGAACAATTACTTATACTCCTAATCCACTTTATCACGGCACAGACAGCTTTAAATATGTAGCTTGTGATAAAGGAACTCCAGCTCCGGTACTTTGTGATACAGCGACTGTTTACATTAATGTTAACCCAGCCAACAATCCGCCTGTAGCAGAGAACACAGTATTAACTGTAGAAGAAGGCAATAGCTTAGGAGTGAACTTAGGCTCATTGGTAAGCGATCCGGAAAGCGATCCAATAACCATCACTTATCCGAGCGGCTTCCCAAGTGTACCGGGCGTAACATTTGTACCAACAGGTAATGGAACATTTGATGTAATCACCACACCTGGCACAGCACCCCAAACAATTACATTCCCATATCAGGCATGTGATGCAGCAAACTATCCGGTAACGCCATTGTGCGATACAGCGACAGTAACCATCCACATCACACCAAAGGATAATGTAAACGATCCACCGTATGCGAACAACGATAGAGCAAGTACGAAGATGAACGTACCTGCAACCAATATCAATGTATTGGCAAACGATGGCGATCCAAACAACGATTCATTAACAGTAAGCTTAGTAAGCCAACCAAATCACGGCACAGCAAGCTTAAATCCAGATGGCACAGTAAACTATGTACCGAACAATAACTTTGTAGGCATAGATACATTCAAATACAGAGTATGTGATGATGGCGTACCAAGCTTGTGCGATACAGCCTTAGTAATCATAGATGTAACAAACGAACCGTTGAACACGAACGATCCACCGTTTGCAGCAAACGATTACTACGATACAAAAGAGAACACACCGGTAAATGGTAATGTGAAGTTAAACGACAGCGATCCAAATGGCGATCCGCTTACAGTAACCACAACACCATTACAAAATGTAAGCAACGGCACAGTAACGTTGAACAGCAACGGCACGTTCACTTACGTACCAAATGCAAACTTCCACGGAGTAGATTCATTCACATACAAAGTATGCGATAACGGCACACCAAGCTTGTGCGATACCGCCACAGCGTATATCACCATCAACCCAGCCAACAATCCGCCTGTAGCAGAGAACACAGTATTAACTGTAGAAGAAGGCAATAGCTTAGGAGTGAACTTAGGCTCATTGGTAAGCGATCCGGAAAGCGATCCAATAACCATCACTTATCCGAGCGGCTTCCCAAGTGTACCGGGCGTAACATTTGTACCAACAGGTAATGGAACATTTGATGTAATCACCACACCTGGCACAGCACCCCAAACAATTACATTCCCATATCAGGCATGTGATGCAGCAAACTATCCGGTAACGCCATTGTGCGATACAGCGACAGTAACCATCCACATCACACCAAAGGATAATGTAAACGATCCACCGTATGCGAACAACGATAGAGCAAGTACGAAGATGAACGTACCTGCAACCAATATCAATGTATTGGCAAACGATGGCGATCCAAACAACGATTCATTAACAGTAAGCTTAGTAAGCCAACCAAATCACGGCACAGCAAGCTTAAATCCAGATGGCACAGTAAACTATGTACCGAACAATAACTTTGTAGGCATAGATACATTCAAATACAGAGTATGTGATGATGGCGTACCAAGCTTGTGCGATACAGCCTTAGTAATCATAGATGTAACAAACGAACCGTTGAACACGAACGATCCACCGTTTGCAGCAAACGATTACTACGATACAAAAGAGAACACACCGGTAAATGGTAATGTGAAGTTAAACGACAGCGATCCAAATGGCGATCCGCTTACAGTAACCACAACACCATTACAAAATGTAAGCAACGGCACAGTAACGTTGAACAGCAACGGCACGTTCACTTACGTACCAAATGCAAACTTCCACGGAGTAGATTCATTCACATACAAAGTATGCGATAACGGCACACCAAGCTTGTGCGATACCGCCACAGCGTATATCACAATTGAACCGGTAAACAGCCCGCCAACTGCGGATACTGTAATTGTTTATACACCACAAGATGTTCCTGTGGCGGTGAATGTGAGTATGGCAGCTTCTGATCCTGAATCTGATCCATTAACATTTAGCTATGAAGCACCTTCAGTACCGGGTACTACAGTTCAAGTAACAGGAAATGGTGCAGTGATTGTATTCCCTCCAACGGGCTATACAGGCGTAATTACAATTCCATATTATGTATGTGATAATGCACTTTATCCGGTAACTCCCCTTTGTGATACTTCTGTAATTATTGTACATGTTACACCAAGTAGTGATACATTAAATAATCACCCACCTGTTGCTAATAATGATTACGAATCAACTATTAAGAATAAACCTGTAGTTGTAAGAGTGTTAGCTAATGATTTTGATCCAGATGGTGATCAATTAAGCACTGCGGTACTTTCAGCACCAAACCATGGCACTGCGGTGGTGAATGGTGATGGTACAATAACTTATACACCAAATAATAACTACACAGGAAACGATACTTTCTACTATCAAATTTGCGATCCGTTTGGAACTACATTGCCACGTCCGCTTTGCGATAATGCAATGGTTGTTGTAACTATAACTACAACACCAAATCCTGATCCAAATAATCCGCCTGTGGCTGTAGATGACCTTGCGTTTATCTGTTCAGCTCAAACTGCTAATTTTGATTTATTGCATAATGACAGCGACCCGAATGGAGATGCAATTTCATTTAATGGAATAATTACACCTCCGGTTAAAGGCGCATTAAACTTGTTGGGTAATGGACTTTACAAATATATACCTTCAGGTAGCTTTACTTCCGGCTCTGATACTTTCTACTATAAAATATGCGATAGTGGTGTGCCAAGTAAATGCGATACAGGAAGAGGAATTATATTTGTACAACCAACACCTGTAATTTCGGCTACGCCTACTGCATTAACTATTTGCAGTGGCGATAGTGTGAATATTGTAATTTCTGCAACTTCACCTGCTACCATTACTTGGACAGCTACTAATGGAACTTCAGGAACAGGAAATGTTGCAACAACTTTAACTAATATTGGATTGTCTGATTTGGTAGTAACTTACACTTTCAGCTCAACAGCAGTTGGTGGTATTTGTTCTGGCAACTCTGTTTCAGTTCCGGTTACGGTGAAACCAAGACCAATGGCTTTTGTAAATCCATCTTCAACTTTAGTTTGTGATGGCGAAGGTGTGGTGATTGTAATGTCTTCTAATTATCAAGGCGCAACATTCACTTGGTCTTCAAGCAAAGGAAAAGTAGGTAGTGGTCCTTATATTGTAGATACACTTTCAAATACTGGTACAGTTGATTCAATAGTAAGCTATACGGTAATTCCTACCTTAAACGGTTGTTCGGGTACTCCGGTAGTTACAAATGTGGTGGTAAAACCTCGCCCGATTGTTACAGTTACAGTTGTTGATGATTCGGTTTGTAATGGTGAACATGTACAAATCAATGCAATGGCAAATGTTTCAGGTACAACATTTAGTTGGACTAACTCATTGGGTCAATCAGGAAGTTCAGTTCCGGTATTGAATACACCATTGAATGGAACAAATGCACCATTGGTTGTAACTTACACCATAAATTCATTTAACGGAACTTGTGCAGGAACTCCGGTTCAAACATCTGTTACGGTATTGCCATCTGTATTTGCTGATGCCGGTGCTGATAAATCAATTACAGCTTGTCCGGGAGTTTGGGTTTCTTTAGGAGGTCGTCCTACAGCAATGGGTACAGCGCCATTTACTTATCAGTGGAGTCCTACTGCGAATATGAACGATAGCACAACTGCTAATCCGATAGTAACCGGACTTGCAAATACTACAGTTTACACTGTTACGGTAACTGATGTGTATGGCTGTACGGCAACTGATAATGTGGAAGTAACAGTTACACCAAGCACACTTTCTGCTGAAGCAGGAAATGGCGGAATGTATTGCTCGTCTCCGGGTGGCTTTATTCAGTTAGGAGGTTTGCCAACAGCAGTTGGTGGTGTACCGAATTACACTTATGTGTGGTCGCCTACTACAAATCTTACAAATCCAATTTCTTCTAATCCATTAGCTACACCAACAGTTACAACTACTTATCATTTAACTGTAACTGATGCAAATGGATGTATGGCAACTGATAGTGTTACAATTTATGTAAACAATGCACCTACAGCAACAATTGGAAGCGATACAACAATTTGCAAAGGATTTAGTGTTCAACTAAATACAGTTGTAAGTGGCGGTCAGCCAACATACAGCTACACTTGGGCTCCTCCGGTGGGCTTGAGTGGTTTCACCGTTCCAAATCCGGTTGCTACACCAACAGCTACAACTTACTACCAAGTAACTGTAACCGATGCTAACGGATGTACAGCGGTTGCTGCAAAACAAATTACAGTGAATGAAGGTCCTTTAGCAGATGCAGGAACTACACAATCTGTTTACCAATGTGGTGGCGATAGCGTTCAAATTGGAGGATTACAATCTTATGCTCAAGGTGTTCCACCGTTTAAATACAAGTGGACTCCTAACACAGGCTTGTCTTCTGATACTGTGCTTAATCCATGGGTGAAAGGAATTGCTTCAAACATTACTTATGTTTTAGTGGTTACCGATTCAAATGGTTGCACAGGAACAGCAAATGTTTTAGTTCGTTCATTGCCAAATAATGTAACTGCAAGAGCAGGAAATGGAGGAAATATTTGTGCCGGTAGTGGTGGCAGCATCCAATTGGGGGGAATGCCTACAGCTTCTGGTGGCACACCTCAATACACATATACTTGGGCTCCGGCTACAGGATTGAGTTCTACATCAGTTCCAAATCCAGTAGCTTCTCCAACTGCAACTACAACTTACTACTTAACAGTAACTGATGCAAAAGGTTGCAGTTCGGTAGATTCAACAAAAGTTACAGTGAACAATTCTTTAACTGTAAATGCAGGAAGAGATACTTCAATTTGTAACGGATTCCCTGTAGCAATAGGTGGTAACCCAACTGTTTCAGGTGGAAAAGCGCCATACAGTTATGTTTGGACTCCTTCTATTAGCTTAAACTTAAACAATATTGCTAACCCGATTGCAACACCTTTTACTACTACAAATTACACTGTATTAGTAAAAGATTCAAATGGTTGCACAGGTACTGCAACAGTGAATATTACAGTAAACCAAAATCCGGTAGCCAATGCAGGTGCTGATGTAACAATAGTGAATTGTTATGCAGATAGTATTCAATTGGGTGGCACACCTCCGGCAACAGGCGGTTCGGGTGTTTACTCATACTTGTGGAGACCAAACACAGGACTTTCTGATTCAACTATCGGAAGACCGTTTGTGAAAGGAATTTCTGCAACAACACAATATGAATTAGTTGTTACAGATGCAAATGGCTGTACTGCAAACGATATTGTATTGGTGCATGTAGTTAAGAGCTCATTGAGAGCAGAAGCTGGTGTTAATAAGCAATACTGCCATGGTAATGTTACACCTGTTGTATTAGGTGGTACACCAACTGCCACAGGAGGAAGTCCGGTTTACAACTACGCTTGGACTCCTGCAACTGGAATAATTGGAAGTACTTCAGTAGCTAATCCATCAGCTTTGCCTGATTCTACAACTACTTATTATGTAACTGTTACCGATGCAAAAGGTTGCAGCAGCGTAGATTCAGTTAAGATAACTGTAAACCCTTCTCCGCTTGTGTTTGCGGGAAGAGATACAGCTGTTTGTGCTGGTCAGCCGGTAATTTTAGGAACACGTAACTTTGGATATAATTATGCTTGGAGTCCTGGTTTGTACTTGTCCTCAACTACATTATCAAATCCAATTGCTACGCCACTTGCAACTACAACATATACTGTAACTGCTACAGATGTAAATGGTTGCACAAGCACTTCAACTATTACCATTACGGTTCGTCAAAATCCGGTGGCAGATGCCGGTGCTGACAAATCGTTGGTTGCTTGTTCAAATGATAGTGTTCAATTAGGAGGTTCTCCTGCAGCAAGCGGAGGTTTATCTCCATATACTTATGCTTGGATTCCAACAATTGGAATGAACGATAGCACTGCTTCTAATCCTTATGTGAAAAATATAGGAAGTACTACTACTTACACATTGAAAGTAAGTGATGCTTATGGTTGCACAGCTACCGACCAAGTTGTGGTGAACTTTACGCAAAGTGGTTTAGTTGCCGAAGCCGGAAACAATGCAGCATACTGTAAAGGTACTGGCACTCAAGTAACCTTAGGCGGTCAGCCGACTGCAACTGGCGGAGTTTCTCCGGTTTCATATACTTGGATTCCTACAACAGGATTAAACTTAAGTAACTTAACCAATCCGGTTGCTTCACCTGATACAACCACTACTTATACTTTAATTGTAACGGATGCTAAGGGTTGTCAGGCAACAGATACCGTAAGAATTACTGTATTTGAAAATCCTACAGTTGATGCAGGAAAAGATACAACTTTATGTTACAACGGTTGTGTTCAGTTAGGCGGCAATCCAACAGTTGTTGGAGGAAGAGCGCCACTTAGCTACGCTTGGTCTCCAACTACGGCATTAGTTCCAATAAATGGTGCTAATCCAGTTGCATGCCCAGCTCAAACAACAACATATACACTTACAGTTACTGATGCTAATGGTTGCAAAGGCATATCATCAGTATTAGTAAGCATTGCACCGCAGTTAATTGCAAGTGCGGGTCCAAACAAGGCATTGAATCCATGTCCAAAAGATTCTGTAACAATTGGAGGTTCTCCAACTGCAACAGGTGGAATTGGAGCATACACTTATGCTTGGTCAAATTCTCAATTCTTGAATAGCGCTTCGGTTGCTAATCCGGTTGTGAAAAATTTAACGCAATCAACAATATTTACAGTTACAGTTACAGATGCTCAAGGCTGCACTGCAACTTCTATTGTTACAGTTCAAGTAGTGCCAAGCACATTACAAGCTAATGCAGGTAGCGATACCACAATTTGTTACAGTGCATTGAATGCTGTGCTTATTGGTGGTAACCCAACAGCGGTTGGCGGAGTATCGCCTTATGTTTATGCTTGGTTGCCAACACAAGGATTAAGCAATACATCTGTTGCAAATCCATTGGCAAGTCCAACACAAACTACCACATATACCGTATTGATAACTGATTCCAAAGGCTGTGTTTCTGCCGATTCAATGAAAGTGAAAGTAAATGCACCAATTAGCATTGCAATGGGTGTTGATACCTCAATATGTGCAGGTGATACAGTTACTTTAGGCAGCTCGGTTACAGTGAGTGGAGGAACTGCTCCTTACACTTATGCTTGGCAACCAACAGTTTCTATGGTAAATGCAAACTCTGCCAATCCTAAAGTATTCCCTATTGTAAGTACAACTTATACTTTAACTGTTACCGATGCAAAAGGTTGCAGTGGAGTAGGTTCTCAAGTGGTGAATGTAAATGCTAAACCAAGCGCTGATGCCGGTAGCGATAAGTCTATTGTAAGTTGTGCAGGTGCTTCTGTTCAAATTGGTGGCTCTCCGGCTGCAACTGGCGGAAGCGGTGGCTATTCTTACACATGGAAACCAACAGCTGGATTAAGCGATAGCACTATTGCAAATCCAACAGTAAGCGGAATTGCAACTTCACAAACTTATACATTATTGGTTACAGACTTAAAAGGATGTACTTCAACTGATGTGGTATTAGTTACAGTTACACCTTCTACACTTACTGCTGAAGCAGGAAATGCTACAAGTATTTGTTCAGGTGATACAGCAGGCGTTCGTTTAGGTGGAACTCCAACAGCCGTTGGTGGTTCTCCTTCATACACTTATGCTTGGTCTCCTGCTATTGGGCTTTCTTCAACAACAACAGCTAACCCTGTTGCTAAACCATTAACCACTACTGTTTACTATGTAACAGTTACTGATAACAACGGGTGCTTTGCAGTAGATTCAACTACAATTACTGTAGGTCAGCGTCCTTACGTTGATGCGGGAATTGATACTGCAATTTGCACAGGAAGTGCAGTTCGTTTAGGTGCAAATCCAACTGTTGCAGGTGGGGTGGCTCCTTACACTTATAGCTGGTCTCCTGTGTTAGGAAATGTTGCAAACCCTATAGTAACACCATTGGCAAGCACGGTTTATGGCTTAACCGTTACCGATGCTGCTGGCTGTTCAGCTACTTCTTTCGCTACAATCACAGTTAGACCAAATCCAATTGCAGATGCAGGTGCTGACCAGAACTTGGTAGCATGCAGTGCAGATAGCGTAGTGTTAGGCGGAAGCCCTACAGCACTAAATGGTACAGCTCCTTATACTTACAATTGGTCTCCTTCTGGTGATACAGTTGCCAATCCGGTTGTGAAACAATTAGGCGCAACAACTAACTTTGTATTAACAGTTACTGACCGCTTTGGTTGCACAGCAACTGATGTGGTGAAGGTGAATGTTTCACAAAGCACATTACAAGTTGATGCAGGAAATGGCGGAAGCTATTGCGCTGGAACTAATGGAAGTGTATTGTTAGGTGGAATGCCTACAGCACAAGGAGGCTCTTATCCTTACACTTATGTTTGGACAGGTGCTAACTTGTCTTCAACTACAGTTGCTAATCCATTAGCTTCGCCTACACAAACTACAACTTACACCGTTGTTGTAACCGATGCAAATGGTTGCTCAGGTTCAGGAACAGTTACAGTAACTGTGAATCCAAAACCAACAGTTGATTTCGTATTGAATAATCCATATTGCGTGAGCACACCATCTATTCCACTTTCAGGAACTCCTGCTGGCGGAACATTTAGCGGTGCAGGTGTGGTAGGAAATTCATTCTCAACTGCATTGGCCGGTACTGGTTCGTTTGCAATTACTTATTCTTATACCGATAGTTTAGGTTGCAGCAATAGTGTTACTAAACCAATAGTAATTACACCATTGCCAATAGTTACGCTATCTGGTAACAATACTGAATACTGCGCAACTGCAAATCCTGATACTTTGGTAGGAACACCTGCCGGTGGAAGATACTACGGAGCAGGAGTTGATTCTGTAACAGGAATTTTTGCTCCGGCAAATGCAGCATTGGGTAACAATGTGATTACTTATGTTTACACAGACCAAAATGGTTGCACCAATACTGCTTCTTCTACAATAAGAGTTAAAGGTTCACCATCAATTTCTCTAACAGCTTCAAGCGATACTGTTTGCGGAAAGGGTACAGCAGTATTGTCTGCAACTTACTCACCAGATGTATTCAATATTCAGTGGTTTGATGTAAATGGCAACTTCTTGATTTCAGGATTAACGCCAGTTACAGTTTCTCCTACAAGAATGGATCATGGATATGTAGCAGTTGCAGTAAATACACCAAATGCTTGTACTGCCTCAGATACAGTGTTTATACATGTAAACCAAGCTCCGGTAGCTGCTAACGATAGCATTGAAACTTGTGAAGATCAAGACGGCTTTACATTTGTAACTGATAATGATACAGATGCTGAAAACGATGCTTCAACAGTTACAATCGTGAGCCAACCTACAAATGGTTCTGCTACTATTGTGAATGGTAATGGTTATGTGAAATATACTCCAGTACCAAACTTCAACGGTACAGATTCATTTGTTTACTCAATTTGCAATACGCAATGTATGAGAGATTGCGATACAGCAACTGTATTTGTTAGCGTGTGCTCAATTAATGATACACCAACTATTGAGATTGTAATTGACAGTATTCCTGAAGATTCATTCTTGGTGGTTTGCCCGGTTGTGTTTGATGCAGATACCGATAACTTGATTGTAACAGCTTATGCTTGTGGTCCGCTTCATGGAACAATCACAAGAATAAACGATACATGCTTCCAATACACACCAACACTAAATTGGCATGGTATTGATACCATTTGTACAGTTGTTTGCGATCCTCATGGCGCATGCGATAGCAACATTGTAGTAATTACAGTTACGCCTCGCAATGAACCTCCGGTTGCCGATACAATTATTGTAGCAACGGTAAGAAATACTCCGGTTCCGGTGAATGTGGCTGCGGCTACTTACGATCCAAATGGCGACCCAATGGATTATGGTTATGGAACACCAAGCGTTCCGGGTACAGTGGTTACAGTTACTACCAATGGTGGAATTGTAGTTTCTCCGCCAGCAGGATTTACAGGTACTATCACTATTCCATATTATGTGTGCGATAATGCAGCATATCCGGTTACACCGTTGTGCGATACTTCGGTAATAATTGTGGTAGTTACAGGTAGAACAGGAGTAAACAATCCTCCGGTTGCTAACAACGACTACGCTTCAACACCTAAGAATGTTGGTGTGAATGTAAATGTATTTGCCAACGATTTCGATATTGATGGCGATGCAATTACAGTAGTTGGAATTATTGATGCACCAAATCATGGAACAATTTCTGGAGTGAATAATACAACTGGAGTTGTGGGTTATCAACCAAATCTTGGTTACGAAGGTTGTGATACATTCACTTATGTAATTACAGATAACAGAGGCGGATTTGATACTGCTGATGTAGTGATTTGTATTATTGATAATCCAAGCTACACCAACAATCCTCCGGTTGCTGTAAATGATTACGCACACACTCCAAGAACTACACCTGTAACTATTCCGGTGTTGAATAATGATAATGATCCTGATGGAAATAGTATAACAGTTCAAACAACATTGCCTTGTGCACCGTTGCGTGGTACTGCTACTGTAAACCAAAACGGAACAATTACTTACACTCCTGGAGCAACTGCAAATGCATTGCAACCAGATACTTTCTGCTACGTAATTTGCGATAACGGAAACCCAAGCTTGTGCGATACAGCGGTGGTTGTAGTTACTGTTCCAAATAGTGTAGTAGCTGTTGATGATGACACAACAACAGGATTAAATACTCCGGTTACTATCAATGTATTTGATAATGACTTCGATCCGGAAAGCGATAGCTTCTGCTTGAAGCAAATAGTTGCTCAACCATTGTTTGGTACGCTTAGCTATACTTACTTGAATGGAGATTCTTGTCAGCCACTAATTACTTACACACCAGATAGTAATTTCGTTGGCACAGATGGTTTCTGCTATTCAATAGTAGATGCGTTTGGTGCGGTTGATACAGCTTGTGTTTCAGTTACAACAATCATCTGTATTCCACCTCAAGTTATTGGAGACTCTGTGTTTATGTATCAAGATGCTGACACTACTTTAGATGTGTTGGCGAATGATATTAGCTATGGAGCTTCATTAACGGTAACCATGGAACAGTATTCATTACATGGTGCTACAGTGCAAGTGGTAGGAAATAAGGTTTACTATAAACCTGTTCCTGGCTTCTTTGGAAACGATTACTTGATTTATCGCGGCACAGGGCCTTGCGGAAGCGATACAGCGTATATCAGTATCACTGTGTTCCCGCTTTGCGCACCAGTTCAAGCTGAAAACGATTACGGTTTAACATTGGTGAATAAGCCAATTATGATTAGTGTGTTGGATAACGATAGCAATCCAAATCCAAATGTGTTGAATGCTACATTGATTTCAAATGCTAAACACGGAAATGCTGTGTTGGTGAACAATGTGCTTACTTACACGCCAAACAATAATTATGTTGGTTTAGATACTATGACCTACTTGGCTTGCACAAGATGCGGCAGCGAAACATTGTGCGATTCAGCTTTAGTAGTAATACAAGTTGATACAACCATGTGTCCTGCTCCAACTGCGGTGAACGATACCATTGCTGTGGGTTACGATTGCGATGGCAATGTAACGGTAACAGGAAATGATATTAACTTTATCGGCACATCGATTACAATTATAGATAGCACCAACTTGGGTGGAATAACAATTGGCAGAAACGGTAAGTTAATCTACATTCCAGGAGGTCAATCTACAGTAGGACAAACTGATACCTTTACTTATGCAATTTGCAACAGTTGCGGATTGTGCGATACTGCTCAAGTATTTGTGAAAATTACCGGATTTCCTTGCAATGGTACTTATCCGGTTGCTACGCCAGATACATTTAGAGTTTGTATGAACTCAGTTTCAACACTTAATCCATTAGGTAACGACTACGATTTAGATGGCGGTGTGTTGTCGCTTGATACATTCTCTTATACAGGAAGCGGATTAGCTGTAAGAGCAAACGGCAAGTATATAAGATATGTTCCTTCGAATAATTTCTTAGGAACAGAAGAAATATTCTATACAGTTTGCGATGATGGTTCACCTAAGTTGTGCCAAAGCAGTAGTGTAGTAGTAATTGTAGATAGCTGCGTAAATCATCCTCCGGTGATTGACCCAACAGTTATTTTAGATACTACATACCAAAATACACCAAACACAACTTGTGTTCAGTACACCGACCCTGATGGCGACTTGTTGAACGTAACAGGTTCTTACGGAGCATCGCATGGTACAGTAACATTTAATGGTACCACAAACTGTTTTGAATACACACCAACAACTAATTATGTAGGAAACGACACCTTATCTGTGGTTGTTTGTGATAATAGTCCTTATGGTTCATTGTGCGATACCGTTACTGTAATTTACACCGTATTGCCAATTCCTGATGGTCAGCATCCTCCGGTTGCAGTTACTGATGCTGCGGCAACAGATTCTACACAACCTGTAGTAATCAATATCATATTTAATGATTACGACCAAGATGGAGATAGCATTTACATTTGCACAGCACCGCTTGCACAGCCTAAGCATGGTGTGGTAACAAGCAATAACGATGGCACAGTTACTTACACAGCAAATGCCGGATTTGTAGGCATTGATACCTTTACTTATGTGCTTTGCGATGGCGGAACACCTTCGTTGAAAGATACAGGTTTGGTAATTGTGTACGTAGGAGTGAAACCTAAGCCTGAAGCACATAATATTACTTGCGATTCAATAGTTACTGCAAACAGCACAGAAGTAATTGTAAATGTGTTGGCAAATGATGTAATTCCTGCAGCAAACGATACCATTGTTACTGTTGCTTCAAGTCCACTAAATGGCAATGTATTTGTGAATGGCGATAACACTATAAGCTACATTCCAAATGAAGGATTTGCTGGCTTAGACAACTTTACATACAGCGTGTGCGTAGTTGTGGGCAATGTAGTTGGTTGCGATACTGCACTTGTTTGTGTTACAGTGGTAGATACTACAGTTGAGTGCGAATTCCCGAATGCCTTCTCACCAAATGGTGATGGAGTGAATGACGTGTTCGATATTAACTGTAATCCTCAATATCCACAAGCAAGATTGCGTGTGTTTAACCGTTGGGGCAACGAAGTTTGGTACAGCATTGGAACATACCAAAACGATTGGAAAGGAACTAATATGGAATCGAAAGATCTTCCAGACGGAACCTACTACTATGTGTATGAATACAATGATGGTTCAAATAGAAGAGAGGCTCGATTTGTTGTAATTAACCGATAAAATAATAGATACCGCTTTCCGGCTAAAACCGGAGAGCGGTTTTAATTGAAAAAATAAAAACTCAAAAAATACTCAACACATGCGCAAGATTTATGCGATACTTATAGCAGCTCTGTTTACAACTGCTGCTTTGGCTCAACAAGATGCCATGTACAGTATGTATATGTTTAATGGCTTGTTTTTAAACCCTGCTTATGCGGGTAGCCATGAAGTAATTAGTGCAACTGCAATTTACCGCCACCAGTGGGCAGGTTTTGATGGTGCACCGAGAACTTTTAATGCAAGCATACATGCTCCTTTTAAGCGCGACCAATATGCCTTGGGCGCAACTATTACAAACGACCGTTTGGGATTAACAAACATGTTTTCGATAACGCCCGCATTCGCATACCGCATTAAAGTGCGGAAGTCGCGTATTGCATTAGGTGTTCAAGCTGGGTTTACTTATTACCAACAAAGAAATTCTGATGCGGTATTGCCCGATGGTTTTACCAGCGACCAAGTATTTAGCGTAAACCAAAGTATGCCTTTGTTCAATGTAGGTTTTGGTATTTATATTTATGGCAAGCGATATTTTATCGGAGCTTCAGTTCCGCACTTAATTCCCAATAGTTTAAATGGAAAATTTAGCTTAGCAAAAGCAGGTGAGCAAGTAGCTAAACAGTACAATCACTATTTATTAACCGCAGGCTATGTTTTTGGAAAAGATGGAGCAATCGTGAAAGTGAAACCAACTTTCTTGATGAAGTATGTGCAAGGTGATAGAAGAAATTTACCGCAATTTGATTTCAACTTAAACTTATTGTTTGTAGATAGATTGTGGGTTGGCGCAGGATGGCGTTTAGGTGGCGATTACCAACGTTGGAGAGGTGAATCAATTATTGCCATGATTGAAGCTAAACTCACACCTCAATTACGTGTTGGATATGCTTATGATGCCACTTTATCGCGTACCAATCCTTATCAATCAGGAACACACGAAATAATGGTGGGCTACGATTTTTCATACAATAAAAAACGCTTTGTTACTCCACGTTATGTGAAGTATTTTTAAGAAATATCTGAACTATAAATTGACTAAATAAAGAATATGGGCAAAAAGATTTTCACGCTTAGTTTGGCATTGCTGGCAGTTGCAGTAGTTGTCTTTGCTCAAAAACCTACTGAGCGCGTTGGGGATACTTATTACAAGCAGTTCGATTTTACAACTGCGTTGCAATACTATGGCAGAGCAATTAAGAAAGACAGTGGAAATTCTGCCCTGCGACAGAAAATAGCAGATAGCTACAGGCTGATGAATAATTGGACTGAAGCCGAAAAATGGTATGCTCGCACAGCAAATGATGCAGGGTTGAAACCTATAAATAAATTGTACTATGCCGAAGCACTTCGCAACAATAAAAAGTATGATGAAGCAAAAGCTTACTATCAGGCTTATTACAATACAGACACCACAGCTAATGCAGCAATTAAGCAAACTATTGCTGGTTTGGATATGGTGAAAGACTTAGCCAAAGACAAAGGAATTTACAATATCGAATTACTCTCTATCAACTCACCTGCATCTGATTTTGGTCCTGGTTTTTACAAAGAAGGAAGAATAATGTTTTGCAGTAACCGCCAAAAACCTTCAGGTGGTGTAGGTAGAAAAGATGATTGGACAGACGCTCCATTCCTTCAACTTTACGAAAGCGAAAATGATGGTAGCGGAAATGTAGTTGGTGCAGATCCAATGACCGGAAGACAACCAAACCGTAGATTTCACGAAGGTCCGATGAGCTACAACAAAAAAACTGATGAGCTATTTGTTACAAGAAGTAACTATGTGAAAAATCGTGCTTACACAAGTTCTGATAAAACAGTGAAGTTGAAAATTTATCGCCTCTCATATTTACCCGACCAAGCTCGTTGGGGCGATGAAGTAATTGAAGCAGTTCCTTTCAACAATAAAGATTATTCTGTTTGCCATCCAACACTTACTGCCGATGGTAAAACTTTGTATTTCGCAAGCGATAAACCAGGCGGACAAGGTGGTGTAGATTTATATGTTTCGCACCGCCAAATTGGTGGCGATTGGAGTGTGCCTGAGAATTTAGGGACAGACATCAACACTCAGGCAGATGAAATGTTTCCATATATTTCAGAAGATGGAACATTGTATTTTGCTTCAAACGGGCATGTGGGTTTAGGTGGCTTAGATGTTTTTAGCACCACATTGGCAAATGGTAAATGGACAACTCCAGAAAACCTTGGATATCCAATCAATAGCAATAAAGACGATTTTGGTTATATTGTTGAAGCAGATAATAAGTTTGGCTATTTTGTTTCTAACCGCGATGGCGGAGTTGGTGATGATGACATTTACAAATTCACTAAGAAAGGAATTGTTATAAATGCAGTGGTTTACAATGCTAAAACAAAAGACCAAATTAAAGATGCGCGTGTAATTGTATTTGAAAATGGCATAGAAAAAGGCAGCAGACTTACTGATAAAAACGGAGCGGTTCAGTTCCCTGCATTGCCAAACCGCAACTACAAATTTATGGCAAGCAAAGATGGTTTCTTACCTGCTACTGTAGAAGCACAAACGCAAAACAAACCAATTACAGTGCAAATTCCTTTGCAGCAGCAAGGTGGTTTAAATTTGGAAGTTACCGTGTTGGATAAGAAAACCAAAGAGCCATTGCGCGATGCAAATGTGAAAGTGGTGAATATGAATACACAAGTTCCGGTGAAAGCACAAACCGATGAAAATGGTAAAGCTATGTTTGAAGTTGAAACAGGAAGTAACTATCGTTTAGAAGCCAGTAAAGATATTCCGAACGAGCCAAACGTTAGATATTTAGCAGTTTCATCTACTGTAACAACTGTTGGCAAACAAGCTCCGGGTATGGTTTATGCTACTTTAGAACTTGAAAAAGTGAAGAAAGGCGTGGCCATTAAAGTTGAAAATATTTACTACGATTTAGATAAGTGGAATATTCGCCCGGATGCAGCAAAAGAGTTGGATAAATTGGTGAAAATATTGTTAGATAACCCAACTTTAGAAATCGAGTTAAGCTCTCACACCGATTGCCGTGCTACAGCAGAATACAACCGTCAGCTTTCTACTAAACGTGCAGAAAGCGCAGTTAAATATATTATTAGCCGTGGTGTAAATAAAAATAGATTAGTTGCCGCAGGCTACGGAGAAAGCCGATTGGTGAATAAATGTGCTTGCGAAGGCAATGTAAAATCTAATTGTACTGATGAGCAACATCAAGAAAATAGAAGAACAGAGTTTAAAATCTTGAAATTCTAAGCTAAAAGGTACTGTTTTTCAGGGCTGTAAAAATGTCACCTGAAATACTTTAATATTTTAAATAGCGCGTGTATGTTTGCATACGCTATTTAATTTTAGAAATGAAAACGGTTTATCATAAAGCTAACAGTCGGGGGTACGCTAATCACGGCTGGCTGGTTACTCATCACAGTTTTAGTTTTGCAGGATATTACAACTCCGAAAGAGTAAACTTTGGAGCACTGCGTGTTTTAAACGATGATGCAGTGAAAGGCGGTTCAGGGTTTTCTGCACATCCACATTACGATATGGAAATTATTAGCATTCCACTATCGGGAACGCTACAGCATGCCGACAATATGGGGAATAGAGGCACCATTGCAAAAGGAGAAGTGCAAGTGATGAGTGCAGGAACCGGTATCACACATTCTGAGAAAAATGCCGATAACAGGGAAGAGGTAAAGTTTCTTCAAATTTGGATAATTCCACGTGAACAAGGTGTGAAGCCAAGATACGGACAGCTAACTATTTCAAGCCAAGCTAAACCAAATGATTTTCAACAAATAGTTTCTCCCAATAAAAAGGAAGAAGGATTGTGGATTCATCAAGATGCGTGGTTGCATATCGCAAATTTTGATAAAGGAGTTTCAAAAGAATACAAAGTAAAAAAGGCGGGTAACGGAGTGTATGTTTTTGTAATTGAAGGTAAGGCTAAAATAGGTACACAAATTTTGGATAGGAGAGATGGATTTGGAATTTATGATATTGATTCATTTACTATTTCGGCAGAAGAGAAAGGAGAATTTCTTTTAATTGAAGTGCCAATGGTTTTACCGGAATAAAGTATGCATACCGGACGATTAGAAGCTTTTAGTGATGGCGTAATAGCAATTATTATCACTATAATGGTATTGGAATTGCGAATGCCGGAAACTGCAAATTTTAGCTCACTGCTACCGCTTTATCCCAAATTTTTATCGTACATTCTTAGTTTTATTTACGTGGGAATTTATTGGAATAATCACCACCACTTATTTCAAACAATAGAAAAAGTAAACGGTAAGATATTATGGGCAAATTTAGGTTTGCTATTTTGCCTTTCACTTATTCCATTAACTACGGCATGGATGGGAGAAAATCACTTTGCCGGAAACCCCGCAGCGCTTTATGGTTTTAGCTTAATGCTTTGTGCCACAGTTTGGACTGTTTTAGTACAAATTGCAATAAAGCACGAAGGAGAAAATTCAAAAATAGGGCAGGCGCTTCGCAATAAAACCAAAGAATACATTTCAATAGCAATTTACTTAATGGGCATTATTGTTTCTTTTTATTTGCCGATAATTAGTATTATTGGCTACACTGTTGTGGCTCTTATTTGGTTAGTGCCTGATACAAGAATAGAAAAGCAATTAAAGTAATGTTTAAACGAAATAGATTTAAGCATAGATATGGATTTATGTCTTAACCCGATATTGGGCATCAATAGTATTTTTAACTTAATGGAGTAAATTATGGTAATTGTAGGCTTAGGAGGGCAAACCAAAGATGCATTAACGGATTTAGTAGTATCTTATTCTGAAAGTGATTTGTGGTTTTATACTGATTTTGAAAATGATTCTTCATTGGAATTTTTCAAAGACCATAACTTAAATGTTTTAGTTGGAAAGGGAAAATTGAAAGCGCATTTTTCAAAAGGTAACAATGATTTTATAGCCTTTATTGGAAACAATATTGCAAGAGAAAAAGTAGTTCAAGACCTAAAAAAAATAGGCGGAAATCCAACTTGTTTTATTAGCCAAAGTGCTCATCTTAATTTAAATTATTTAGCGTTGAACGTTACCAACACAATAGTGATGGATAATACCCATTTAAGCGCAAATGTGCAGATTGGCGAAGGTTCAGTAATTTATACTAAAACAAGTATTGCACATGATTCGGTTATTGGCAAATATGTATTTGTAAGCGCCTATTGTGCCATCAGTGATTCGGTAATTGAAGATTATACTTTTATTGGATTAAATTCAATGATTGGACCTAAAGTGCATATTGGTAAACATTGTGTAATTGGTGCAAACTCTTATGTGAAGGAAAATGTAAAAGATGGTGCAATTGTGGCAGGAAGTCCTGCAAAAATTATTGGATATAAAGATGGGTTTGGCGAGTAATGGAAACGCAGAGAAATGATAACTCAGGATTGGCATACAGATTCAAAGCTAAATCGGGCAAATTGCTGATTGGATTTATTGAATATTTTATTTCAAGAAATTGTGAAAATATTCCGGTTTTAAAAAGCGAAGACTTTGAATTTACAAAGTTGTTTGAACAGAATTACGATGCGGTTCGAAATGAGTTTGAAAATTTTAAAGGCGTTCGACCTGATATAAACTCAATTTCGCATGAGCAGCGCGACTTTGTAGAATTTAATAAATGGAAATTTTTGCCGCTTTATATTTATGGAAATGCCATTGAAGAAAACTTAAATGCTTGTCCTAAAACAGCAGCCTTGCTTAAACAAATTCCAAACCTTACCACAGCATTTTTTTCGTCCATAGATTCGGGAACACATATTAAACCACATCGCGGGGCGTACAAAGGCTATTTGCGTTTTCATTTTGGAGTTGATATTCCTGCAACCGATGATACTTGCACTATTAGAATTGAAGATAAACTATACCATTGGCGGAATGGAAAATCGCTAATTTTTGATGACACTTTTGTGCATGATGTTTGGAATGAAACAGGCAAAGAAAGAACGGTTTTGTATGTTGATTTTATACGTCCAATGCCTTCGTATTTAGTAGTAATTTCTAAAGCGCTTACAAAGTTGATTAGTAAATCGCCTTACATTCAAAACGCATTGCGAAATTTAAAAAATGGCAATAGCGAATTTATGCGTAAAGCATTAGGTTAAACCCAGATTACACAATAGATTCTTTACTGCGATAAAATACTACTTTATATCTGCTTCAACTGCTCAAAAACCATAATTCATTATGCTTTTATCGCATTTTTGCAGCTATTTTGTATTATTTCATCTCGCTTAAATTTCTATTGCGCAATCTGGGTTAAAAGTGGAAATCCTTTTTATATTTACTTTTAAAATTTGAAATATGAGCAATGTGAAAGAAATGGATGTGCAACAATCTTTGCACTATAAATTGCGAGAGCAAACACCTTATTTTTTAAATAAAGAACAACATGAGTTTTATGTAAGAAATGGTTGGGTGAAAATTGAAAATGTAATTGAGGAAAGTGAAATAAACGACTTTCTGAATACCTATAATCGAATTACGAAATTAGATGGATTTGAACTTACAGAACAATTTCTGAATACTGGCTGCATGGTAAACCCCGAATTGCGTCAGCTCACTTCTGATGTTATCAATAGAAACGTGAAAACCATATTGCCGCGATTGTTTGATATGGATAAGGTAGAAATGCACACCGGAGGTTCTTTTGTGATAAAACCAGTGTCTAAGGAGAGCGCATTAGAAATACATCAAGATAGTAGCTTTATAGATGAAGAAAAATATTATAGCCTTTTTATGTGGGTTCCATTTTGTGACGTAAATGAAGAGAATGGACACTTGTCGGTGTTGCCCGGCAGCCACCTTTGGGGAAGCACACAAAGAGGTTTTGGAGTGCCTTGGAATTTAGCTAAACATATTGGGTTGATGAAAAATTATATGCTACCGGTATATGCCAATAAAGGCGATATAATACTTTTTGACCCGGCACTGGTTCATGCTTCTGCACCAAATTTAAGCAACGAAACAAGGCACGCAATTACCATTACGGTAGCACCTAAAAACCCTGAATTAATTTACTATTACAAAGACGATAAAATGCCGGCAGGCGATATTGAAAAATATTATGTGAGTGAAGATTTTTTTAAAACCTACGATTTTGCTTCAAAGCCTGATGAAACAGTTTGGCGTAAAGAGGTTGTGCCATACAAGTCGTTTGATTTATGTGAAGAAAAGATGCTTGCACTTATAGAAGCTAATCTGCCGGAGTAAGTTCATTATGTCTTTTCTTAATTGGGCAACTTCAAGTTATTTAACCAAGTTTTCAAATGCTAAATTACGACTTCTTTCCCTTGTTGTAACACTAACGTTATTTGCAATTTCATATCTTACTGTTGGTTGGTGGACAGATGCCTACCAGCACATGTACGATACTGGTATAAGCGGAGAGTTGACAAATTATGATTTGGCTGCTGCGCATAACCCATTTCCTGAATATATGCCGGGTGGAGCTTGGGTTTTTAACCGATTAGGAGCGCTTTATCCTATACGCTGGGTTGCATTTTTTTTAAATGGGGTTTTATTTATTTCAATTTGGGTAATTTACTATAATACACTTAAGCATGTTAAGCAATATCCGTTGCTTTCAGTTATACTTATATTGCTCTTTTTAAGTATTCTTTTTGTGGAGTCGGTGTTGCTTTACCACATGGTGCGTATTACCATGTTTGCCGGTATTGCTGCACTTTCATATTTTTTAGTTCATGATGAAAAACGTTGGCTATCACTAAGGGCCGTGCCTTATTTTTTGCTTTTTGTAGTTGCGCTTTGGATACGTTGTAATGTCCATTTGTTTTTGCTTACATTTTTAACCGGTGCATTTTTACTGCATAGAAAATCAATTAAACCATTAGTAGTTTTTTGGTTGGCATTTACGCTGTTTTTTCTCTTTTACTGCAAAGTTGTGTTTTGGACAGATTATTCCAATGACCTGAATGCATTCTTTCTTTACAACACAGAATTTAAGTTGCAGCATACGGGAGATTTTGAGAAAAAATTACACATAGAAAATGCTCTTGACTCAGTTAAGTACGAAGCTATTGCCAATGAAATTTTTGCAGATGAGGAGAATTTACCACCTTCATTTTATTACAAAATTGGGATATTAGATCATATCAATAAATTTAGTTTAACCCAAGCGATATACGCATATTATATCTTCAAGCGTACTGTTTTAGAAAACTTACATTTTGTTGCAATGGACTTGGTGTTAATTCTATTCTACTTAGTTTTTGGAGGTGCAAAAACCCGTCATTTCCGTATCAATACATTTTTATTATTCCTGTTTTTTTATGGGATAGTTGCAGCGTTGAGTTTTATTAAAATGGAGAATAGATTTTTAGTTCCGTTTCAGGTTTTCTTTTTGCTAACCATTTTAATAATGCACCGGCCGGCTGTTTTTAGTGAAAAGAAATATATTCCACTGCTTGCTATTTTTGTACTTGTTTCAGCTATTCTTAGCTTTCATTTTATCAGCCAAAAAGTATTATTTGCAAAGTCGTTTACAAGCAGTACAAAAAAGGCTTATGAATGGCTGCACAAAAACTATCCTGATGCAACTGTGGTGATAAACGATAGGTTTATTACCTACAACCGACCCTATGAAACTTTTTATCAGCAGAAAGAATTTAAGCACTTTTATATCTTCAACTATTACGCGCTACATTTGAGTCCATCTTCAAAAAAATATTATGAAAAGATGTGTTCTTGCAGTGTAAAAAATCATGTTGGATTCTATGACTTTTTACTTTCAGAAAATAAAACCGTTTTAATATTAGATAGACCTAAGCGTGCGCAAGTATTGTCTAAATATTTGCGAATGGTTTACAGTCAAGAATATACATTCACTCCGGTATCATCTCAAAATGTAAACTTTAATTTAGCCGGATTTGGTGAAGATTTTGGACTGTTCACTTTAGGTAAGGAAAAAAAATGATTGTTTGTTATAGCGTAGCATGAGAAAAAAGTATTGGTTATTGGTTTGCTGGTTCTTGTTTGCAGCTATTTAATAGTTGAAGTTATACTTAGATTTGGAACAGCATGCTCTGGAAAATATGATATAAAGAGAATAATGCCAGCGGATTATATAGATACAGATAGCTCTACGGGACTGTTTAATATACATCAAGGGCAATATTTTATTGAACACAAAAGTGGTTTTCACTTTACTGCAACACATGGTTTAAATGGAAGGAGTTTTTTTAATAGCAACGATAGTAAAAGAAGCATTTACATTTATGGAGATTCACATTTGTATGGATATGGATTAAATGATAGTGCAACTATGTGCTATATGGTTGCAAAAAAGTATAAACAAATGAATTTTATAAATAAATCTATACCAGGACAGCACATGGGAATGAATTATATAAAATTTATATAAGATAGTAGCTCCTTTAATAATAAAACTGATTTAATACTTTTTCAATTCGCTTCTTTTGACAAGCAAAGGTTAATATTGACTCCTTTAATGGTTCATGCATATCAAAGTTTATCTGATAAAAGAGTATGGATAAGCTACTGTGATACATCAAATGGAAGCATCGAGTTCAAAAAAAACAAGCTAAAAATTGGAGTTTGTTGAGTTGCTTTTTATCCACAAGTTATTTCTATGAATTGTATAATGCATATACCGAAAGTGAAAACCAGAAGGGTAAGGCTAAAGTAGTAGCACAGATGCTGATGAGAAAACTTTTTGATGAGGTAAAGAAGCAAAATCTAAATATGATAATAGTAGGCCATAAAGTAAATACTGAAGATTCTCTTTGGTTAAATAATCAGATTGAGCAATATCCTTCAATTAGTTATTTAGATATAACAGTTCGAGATTCTGACCCAAAATATACTTTAGAACCTTTTGATAACCATCCTTCGTATCTCGCCAATGAAATTTTTGCAGAAAAAATTGGAAAGGTAATAGAGTATTATGATAATACAGGGAAAGTTAAGTAGAATTTTATTCTTCGAACTGTTTTGCGGTATAAAATTATTCAGCATAGTCAATACTCTATTTCATTTTAGCGCTAATAGTAAGTAAGGCTCAATTAGTTTTTACTTTATGAAATGGGATATTAAATCTTCTTGTGAATTTATATAGGTTTGATGTGGTATTGTTATTTTCTTAATAAAAGTACCATTTGGCTTATTATTTAAAGATTGTCCGTCTTCAAAATCAAATACAAAGTTGTCAGGCATTATATATTCTTCGGCTTCGGTTTCATTTATTCGGAAATATGTTTTTAATGTTGCCTTGCTACTATTGAATCCGCAAACCACGGCTATCCTATTACTATTACTTCTATTTGCTGAAGAATAATGGATAATGCTATGCTGAAAAATTAGAGCTTCACCTTTTTTTATGTTTAATGGAACACAATATGGCTTTAGAATTTCTTCTTTTTCAAAAAAAAGTTCGTGAATAGTTTGTGCCCTGAAAGTATTAATTTGCTTATAGTGTGATTTGGGAATAAGGTATAGTGTTCCGTTTTTTTCGTTTGTATCATGGAGGGGCATCCATATATTTCCAGAGTAAAAATTTTCTTCATCAACAAAAGTCCAATCTTGATGCAGCTTAAATTCTGTATCATTTCCAACCGGCTTTATTAAAAAAGCGGCATTCCAAAGTTTTATATTGCTTAAATTATCATTTATACTTGGCGCAATTGTTGCTAAAATCTCATTAGAAATAGAAAATCGTTCTGTTTTTTGAGGTATAAAATTTGTAGAGGTAAAGTGTTTTAATTCCTTGTTTAGAAAATACTTGTTGTAAGTATTTAAAAGTGACTCAATTTGCTCGTCATTCAGTAAATTAATTTTTGCAAAGCCGAAAGTGTCAAAGTGCTTTTGTGTTTCGTTACAAGTAAAAATCGGTTCTATCATTGTTGTTAAAATAAAGGTGTAAGTTATTTTGATAGTATATGCCATTCAAGATTAGGCCTAATGGGATAGTAAGTTACAAAAATATCAAGATTATCGTTTTTAATATTGTTAGGTACTACTTTGAATGAGGCAAGTTTTTCAAAACTACATAAAATTGTTTTAGGATTTCCCCACATAATTGATATAAAATAGCTACCATAGTTTAGTATATTTGAGGGAATAGATACTAAATACTGAGTTATTCCTAATTTTTGCGAAGTGTTTAAAAGGTTCTGATTCTCGAAAATTGGGCTGGCAACAAGTACTTTTGAAAGTGCAGTTTCAATAAAAATAGTAGGATAAGCAGCTTCCGTTGTATTTAAAATTTCAGCAGACAATGCAATTTTAATTTCTTCTTCACGAAAGTATGTTGGCTCATATCCCTTTCCTGAAAAATCTAATGAAATAAAGTTGATAGTATCTTGTTGTGATTGAGTGTTTTTTATTGTATTTCCTATAATGTATTTTTTTACCGCCTCCTCTACACTACCCAAAAACTCTACTTCTCCTTTATTAAGCACCAAACATTTATTACAATATTCTGCAATTTCGCTTAGTTGGTGGCTGGCAAGAATTAACCCCGATAATTTATTGAAATGTTCTTTTAAAAACACTTCTGCTTTCTTTTGAAAGCGCATATCTCCGGCAGAAAAAACTTCATCTAATAAAAGTATTTCAGGCTTTAATATTTTAAAAATTGAAAACGATAAGCGGAGCAGCATCCCTGAACTATAGCTTTTTACTGGAAGTTCAAAAAAAGTACCCAATTCAGAAAAATCCAAAATTTCATTAATGTTCGGAAGTATTTCTGAACTTTTAAACCCATTTAGCTTTAAATGAAAAACAGCATTTTCTCGTCCGGTTAAATCCGGCTGCAAAAGCGAATCGAAACCCGATAAATTTTGCACTTGACGATACAACTCAACTTTGCCGGAGCTGGGCTTCACAATGCCTGAGAGTATTTTTAGCAGTGTACTTTTTCCCGAACCGTTTAGTCCTACTAAACCAAGGCGGTCGCCTTCATTTAATTGAAAGCTAACATTGCTTAATGCCTTTATTTCACCCACTGAATTTTGATTGGAGAAATAGGTTTTACTTAAATTTTGGCAATTGATTAGAACGCTCACGCTATGCAATTTGTTTTTGGTGAGATACTCTTTCCTCAAATTCTGCTTTACTTAAAGTTGGGAATCCTCTCACATCTTTTCCAATAGGTTTTAAGCCTTCGGGCATTGCTCCGCGGTTGTGTGTGTATTCTTTAAAAAACGCAGTGCTTACACAATATTTATCAGGCAAAGTTTCGCCATCTTTTAGTAAATGAAAATAGATTGGCGCATCTTTTTGCACTAAGGATAAACCCAAGCAAACACGCTCTAAATTCAAATTGTTATAGTGCGAACAATGCACAATTCCATGATAGAAAAAAACTGCTTCTCCGGCTTTCAAAGGAATATCAACTAAGTTTGGTTCAATTTCATTCAGTAGATGAGCGTACAATTCAGGTGTGTTTGCACCTCTTATACTATCCATAAAAAATTGACTTCCGGGTAAAAAACGCAGAGTGCCGTTTCGCTCATTTGTATCTTGAATTGGCAGCCACATATTTAAGCTCCAATGAATTTTTTCATCAACAAAACTCCAATCTTGGTGCGGAGGAATGTGCCCTTTGTCGCCAGTAGGTTTTACTACAAACATGCCACCAAAAGGTTCGTAATTGGTAAATAGTTTATCAATTTTAGGAACACAATATTGCATGATAGCTTCTTCAACTTCTCTTACATATTCAGGATTTGAACTAAAGTATGATTTGTAAAACGCATCAGGGGAAGCTGTATGCCATTTTTTATATAAAGATTTAAAGAAATCAATTTCTTCTTCGTTAAGAATTTGTGCTGTGCAATAGCCGTTTTTAATTAAAAAATTATTCTGCTTTTCATCTTCTAAAATACGATAATCCGGTGGTGTAATTGCTTTCATTGCATTTTATTTTGCACTGCCAAAATAGGTATTTATTCTGTATCGTTTCTATACACTTTTATATCTTTTGAAGTTGCCAATAACCAAAGCATAGCAACTATATCCGGTACAATACTAATAACATATTGCAGTATAGAGCAGAGTAAAATTTGCTGATAAATTGCATCGCTAATATTTAGTGAAATTTCGTTTGCGCGATATTGCAAAGCGAGAACAATAGCCATATTTAAAGTGCCCAAAGATGCAGGCGCAGAAGGAATTAAGTAAGCAAATACGGCAAATACTGTCATATATACTGCAACCGTCCAAGTGGTTAATGATTCAGGTAAATTGGAAGAAAGTAGAATGAAGCGATTGGAAAAAATAGTACTTGACCAAAAAAGTATGGTGAATAGAATTATTAAGCTAATGGAGGAGAATGTAAGTACTTTAAAATTTTCTTTTAGTTGTAGAAAATGCTGAGTTATTTTTCTTCTTAAACTTTCAAATTGTCTTTTAAAGAATAACAATAGAAGTATAATGCTTATCAATAAAACAAGTGCCAGTAGTATAAGTTTGAACGAGGCAATGAAGTTTATGAATTGATGAATATGTAATAGTAATTTCCCCTTTAATCCATAAACTAATGCTAAAACAAATAATATAGAAATGTCGAATGTTCTATCTGCCACACAAGTAGAAAAAACATATACTTTATTAAGTGATAGGGTTTTGGATAAATGTAGCGGTTTCGCAATTTCCCCTGCTTTAAATGGTAAAAAAGTATTTAAAACATGACCAATAATTACTGAGTTGAAAAATACATTGAAGCGTTTGCTATAAGAGATATTTAGGTTAAAAAAGTAGCTCCATTTTATAGCTTGAAAGGCAAAGCCAACAAGCCCCAGAAATGCTGCGAGTAAAAGTGTGTGTGAGTTTTCGCGTAGCGAATAGTTTTTGAGTACAGAGAAATCTATGCCGGTATATAAAAATTGAAGTAAGAAAAAGCTTACGGAAACTCCTGCCAGAACACGCCAAAGCCACGAATAATTAGAAAATTGCTTTAACATGGTAAGGCAACTTAGTGTTCAAAAATTTCGGTTGAAATTTCAAAAGTAGTAAATGCTTTACAACAGTAAATGTGCGCGATAGTCCATATTTTGATTTTCCTGCATAGCGCTTTGAATGTGCAACAGGAAGCTCAACTATTTTAAATCCATTTATATGTGCAAGCAACGAAAAATATCGGTGAAAGCCATTGAAGTAAATTATGTTTTCACTCACTTCTCTTTTGAAAACTTTTAGTGAGCAACCTACATCATGGAGTTTCACTCCAAATACTAATCTAATAAAACTATTTGCGATGGCACTTGGAAATGTTTTGGTGATGTTATCCTGCCGGTTTACTCTAACTCCTTGTGCTACATCAGCAGTATTATTTAGCACTAATTGCAGTAGTTGATTTATGTCATTCGGATTGTTTTGCAAATCGCCATCTAAAATGGCAATATAATTTCCTTTGCTGTAATCAATGCCGGCTTTTATTGCTGTACTTTGTCCGCTGTTTTTGGATAGTGAAATAATCTTTGTATGGTCTGCGATATGCTTTTTTAGTATTTCAAGCGTTTGGTCTGTTGAGCCGTCATCAACTAAAATATACTCAACAGGAAGAGAAATTGAACTTAATATCTGTAAAAATGCATCTACATTTTCGGCTTCGTTGTAAAAGGGAATAATAATGGAGAGTTGTCGGCTGTGTTCCACTAAGCAATAATAACCAAATGGAATAAATTTATAGGAAAAAGCTACATTCGCTAAGTTTGGCGTGGTTTACAATATGGCACTAAATATTTATGAAATTTTTAAGAGGTATAGACATAAAAGGTTGCTTTGTTTAGTGCTGTTATTTATACTTTGGTATGCAATAAAACTTTACTTGCTAGATTATTTTTTTACTGCCACATTTAAGCAACATCAAGTTTGGTATCCTAATTTTTATTTGCCTACCTTTTTAGGCGCTAAGCTATTGCATGGCTTGCTTTATAGTGTGTGGCTACTACTGGTTTTACCCAAGCGTGCTTTTAAAAATAATAGAATTTTAATAGTGTTTATTATTGCAATGGCAGTTTCTTTATTGTTGCAACTTATAGATTTTTCGATAGTAAAAATTTTGTTTCTACCGTTGGTAGTTATAGAAATTGCAACATGGAGTTTTCCTTTAATTCTAAATACGTGGTCTTTTTTAATAAAGAAAAAACATACAACTACTTATGGTTTTTTACTTACTTATATACTGCTTTGTTTAATAGTGCCGGATCATTTTTTGCCTTTCTATGAGTTTAGCATGTTTAATGCAATGGAGTCCAAAGCCAAAGTGATTTTATTTAGAAACACTAATGGTGAAGTAGTTCCACTAACAAGTTTTACTAATGCAAGTGTTCACGAATTGGGTGTGATTTATGAAATGCAAAATGCAAAAGGAGGAGCCAATAGTAAAATAGGAAGAGAAATTTTAAATCATGCAATGCAGTTTCCTACAAGCAAGGGAGTTTTAGTGCCTCAGCAGGTTTGCGTAAGGCATTTTTGGGTGCAGGGAAATAACTTAATAGAAACAGAAATTTTACTGTATGAGGTGGAATTTTAGTTGGAAAGATTATGGCTTACAGGAGTGGCGATGTGCGCAATGGTGTATTTTACCATTGGCGTTTCTAATTTATTTAGATGCACTTTTTTTATCGGTTAGAGAAGAATTTAACGGCATTATTGTGAATGCATGTGCTTGGCTGCCTTGCAATTGGATAGAACTTAAATTGACTAAATATGTGCTTATAGTTTTGTTTTTAGTCGGAGCTGTTTTTTATTTTGGTAAGCGGTGGGCGGTATATGGATGTTTATTGTTGGCACTATGCTCGTTTATAGTGTTCTCATATTATGAAAGCTTTGGCATGAGGGGGGAATATGGGCTTTTTGTACTACTCTTTTTGGTTCAGGCAGTTGCGTATTATCGTCAAAAAGATTCTTCTTCCTATAAAGAACATTTTCAATTTTCGTTGCAAATAATTGCAGCAGCATACATCTTGGCAGGTATTTCTAAAATAGTAGAATCGGGAGTGGTTTGGTTTAATGAGGAAGCAATAAATTTTGTATTGCAATCTTACCATGCCACTTATGAAAAATATTCTACTTATGGTGTATTGGCAGAACATCAAAGAGCAGAATATATTTTTAATTGGATGGTTGAAAATTTATATTTCACAAAGTTCTTATTGTTTCTTTCCATTGCTCTTGAGATATTTTCTTTTGTTTTGGTTTTGGGTAAAAAGCGTGCTATGTATTATGGCGTGCTGCTAATTGGTTTCCATATTGGTATTTTTATTGCCTTTCGTCTTGTTTTGTTTACCATTGTAATATCTATGATTGTTTTGGTGTTTAATCCGGTTTATTGGATTGCAAAAGGCTTTATTAAATTGAAACAAGCAGTTTGATTAAAACTATATGATGAAATGTGATGCTGCTTCTGGCTTTTTAAGAGGTAATTTTTTGCTACTACAATTTATAGTGCTGTGTTGCTTTTTTATTACTTCGTTAGGGTTTTTTCCATATTTTTTAAGTAGTAGCATAGCTCAATTTAAACTTTGGTATCCTAATTTTTATTTGCCAATTTATTTAGTGCTGAATATTGCTGTGTTGTCTATTTTTACGCTGCAATCACAGTTGATTTCTAATTTCTTTCTAAAAGCAATTAACGCTAAGAAGGGCCTGTTTTTGACTTTAAGCTTGAGCACTCTCACATTTCTAATTTTTAAATATTCAAGCCTTGATAGCGCCTATGTTTTTTTAATTATAACAGCTATATTTTTAGGCTTAATAAAGTACTATATAGTAATAATCTCGTTAGTAAAAGCAAGTTGCAACTATTCAAGTGTAAATGCTTTTAAAGCATTTTTATGGATTGGTGTAATTGCACTTGTAGTTTTTAGGTTGTATTTTACTTGGCATTCTGATAATGTATTTAATAGTGATGCGCCTTGCAGACAATATATTGCCCATGTTTGGCTAAAGTGTTTTTTGTACGATGCTCATTGGACATATAAAGTTAGCCCTAATGTAGATTGGCTACCGCTTCATTTTTACATTATTGGGGCAATTGAAGCACTCACGGCAAGTGAACACGCAATCATTTTGGCGCATGGTATCGCAGGTGTTTGGGGCTGTTTTTATATCTATAAAATTTCTGAATTATTGTTTGATAAACAAGTGGCTTTAGTTGCTCTTGTACTTTGTTTGGCATATCCTGCAGGTGTTGCCGTTTCGAGTGCCATGTTGAGCGAGCCTTGGTTTATGTTATTTGTTGCCGCAGGTATTTTTTACTATTTAAAATATTTATTTTCTACGCACACAAAATACTTATTGGCGCACATTGCTTGTATAGCGGCAGCGGCACTGGTTAGGTTTGAAATTTGGCCTATGCTGCTTGTTTTCCCTTTTGTAAATGTAGTGTTTAGCGCAGGTAGAATTAAGCGACAGCACTTTCTTTATATAGCGTACTTAGTTATTCCTATAGCTGTGATGTATCTTGCGTATCTGCAAGGCTTTAGCCCATTCCGTTGGCTTTTGTATAGTGATGAACAAGTGAAGTTTGGTTATGATCATATTGGTAGAAGTATTTGGGTAGTAATCGAAGGTTATGCGTATGCGTTGATTCCAGGGTTGATTTTGAGTTTTTTATTTTTTGTGTTGAAGTATATCAATGGATTAAAGCAATGGATTTATGTGTTTTTATTATTGCTTTTTGTATTTCCTTTTTTATTGAAAGTCGCTAATTATTCTTTAATGCCGGATAGCAGATATTGGGCAAAGTATGCAGTGTTTTTTATTCCGTTTATGGCGTTTATGGTAGTGAAGTTTACACGCAATAAATTCTTATTTCAATCCATTGGTTTGGGTGTAGCTTTAGGCTTGGTTTCGTTTGGTTTACTCTTTACAAATACAGTGGGATTTAATTATCCAAATGGGTTTAAAGAAAATGTTGCTTTTGTGAATGCAATAAAAACCGGAAATTTTATTTCTGATCGCCATAGAGGAAATGTAAGCTATTCGTGGCTTTCGCTAACCGATTTGCCTATTGTATTAGATTACAACGATTGGTATTTAAGGCAATATATTCCGTATGGAATAATGGAAGAAAGAGTGAAACGAGAACATTCCCCTAAGAAAATTAAGTTTATTGTGAATGATGAAAATAGCATGTTTGGAACAACAAATTATGCAGCCTTAGATAGTGTTCTGAGCAAGTATAACGATTTGTATATCGTATTTTTCCCTGATGGAAATCTTACACGGCATTTCCAATTCTCAGACTCAATAGAAACAATTGGTGTAAATAAGTTTCAACGCTTATATCAATATCAAGATTATCAAGTGTATAAGAAAGTTGAATAGGTTTTTTAGTTCCGATATTGAGTATGATTTTTGTTCAGAACAAATAAATCGAACCAAATTAAAAAGTTTAGAATTGACCAAAGTGGTCTTCCAAAATCTTGCTTGCCCGATAAATGTATTTTCCAAATTTGTTCTACATAATTCCAGTTTAAAATCTCGGTTTGCTCTACAAATTTTTTGTTTAAATACTTTTCGGCAAAAGTTCCAAGTTCATCTAAAAACCAAATGGCATGCGGCATTTCCAAACCAAAGCCATCGCGTTTGTATATTTCATTTGGGAAGAAAGGCTTCATAGCTTCTTTCTCCACCCAGCGCAATCCGCTAAAGCCTTTTACTCGATATTTTACTGGAAGTTGTGTAACATAATCTACTAAAATTCTATCCATAAATGGAAAGCGTCCTTCAACAGAATTTGCTAAAAAAGTTCTATCGTTTTTCACCATTAAATCATCAATAAAAAAGTGGCGCATATCAATTAAAGACAGGCGGTTGATATCGTGTTCAATTCCACTTTCATAAAATAATTTACGATAGTAATTTACAGTTGGTATATCGGAATTGTAAGTAGTAAGTAATTCGCTTTTTTGATTTTCAGTAAATACGTAACGCCAGTGTAGATGTGCATCTGGCGTGTCTAATTCCACACCGGAAGTAAAGCGCTTAGCTTTAAAATCGAAACTTAATTTGCTGTAATTTGCCGGAAGTGCATGAATTGTATTTTGTATAGCACTGCGCAAAAATTTCGGAATTGCTTTTCGGTATAACTTTCTGTATTGATACGCTGCAATAGTTGGATAAGCATTAAAAAGTTCATCGCCACCTTCGCCACTTAGCAACACTTTTACATGTTTAGAAGCATGTTTGGCTAAGATGAAAGAGGGAATACACGCGCCATTCACATTTGGCTCATCGGTATAGGCAATTTGAGTAACTATATTTTCGATTACATCTTCAGGCTTCACCGTAATTTCGTGATGAATGGAATTTGCATATTCTGCCATCAATCGTTGATACGGAGATTCGTCAAAACTTTTTTCACCCATTCTAAGCGAAAAGGTGTGCATGCGTTTGCTTAACCCTAAATACTTTACGATACCTAACATTGCACTTGTATCAATTCCTCCCGAAAGTGTCATACCAAGTGGCGCATCGCTTACCAAATTTCTCTTCACAGAACCTATAAGTAGTTCTCTTGTAGTTTCTATCGCTTCCTTTTCGCCAATGCTGTGGTTTTCTTTATAGTTGAACGAATAATAAGTGTGAAAGGAATGCCTTTTTTCAGCCAAGTTTATCTTAATAAATTCAGAAGGTCGAAGCTCTGTGATTTCGTTGAAAGGAGTTAAATTATCAGGCATGTAGCCCAACGAGAAATAGTGCTGAAGAGCTGTTTTATTAAGCGTTAAATTGATATTGTGAATACTGTGAAATGCTTTAATTTCAGAAGCAAAGTATAAGCCATCGGGTGTGAAAGAAAAATAGCAAGGAAGAATGCCGTAAAAATCGCGAACGATATAAGCTAATTGCTTGCGGCTATCGTAAATACAAAAAGCAAACATGCCGCTTAACTCTTGTAAAAAATCTATTCCCAATAGTTCATATAAATACAAAACTACTTCAGTATCGGTGGTAGATTTAAAATGAAATTTTTTATCTAATTGGTATTTCTGTTTTAGTTCTTTAAAGTTACTTACTTCTCCATTGTAGCAAAGCCAAATTGATTTATCGCTGTTGCACATTGGTAAATTTCCGTTGTCGGAAATATCAATAATGGAAAGTCGTGTGTTACCTAAAATAGCATTACTCGAAACAAACATATCAGAAGAGTCAGGTCCACGATGCTTGAGCACCTTGGTCATCTCTTTGATGTCGGTTTCGTTTTGCGCTGTTGCACTATTTTTAATTCCAATATAGCCGGCTATTCCGCACATAATCTATAGTCGTGATAATTTATTTGCACTCAATAATATAAAAAAGTATGTAGCTTGGATATAAATAAAATGTAGATTTAAAAGAAGAGTTGGGAGCACGGATACTAGGTGTTTGTTTAATGCATAAGTTTGAAAAATAATTTTATTTGCGTGTGATGGCAAAGGAAGATAAACAAAAATTTGAATCGGTAGCTTGGTTAAAGCACTATCGATATTGGATTGTTTTTGCGTTTTCCTTTTTGTTATACGCAAATTCTATTCCTAACTTTTATGCGATGGACGATGAGTTAGTAACTACAATAAATTCGCAGAGCCCACATCGTCTTACATCAAAAGGCATTGCAGCTATACCCGAAATTTTTAAAGAACCGTATTACAAAGATGCACGAGGCTATGCTTACGATTATCGCCCATTGGTATTAACCACATTTGCCATAGAGCATAGTTTGTTTGGAGACAATCCGCATGTGAGTCACTTTTTTAATGTGCTGCTTTATGCTTTGTTGTGTGTTTTATTATTAAAAGTTCTTGAAGTATTGTTTAAGAACTACAATTTGCTCTTAGCCCTTGTAGCTACGCTACTTTTTGCTGCACATCCTGTACATACCGAAGTGGTGGTAAGCATCAAAAATCGCGATGAAATTTTAGCATTGTTATTTGCACTAATAGCTTGCTGGGGATTGTTTAAGGCTGTAGAATTTAATGGAATAAAGAAAATACTTTACACTATGTTGGGTTTTGCTTTTTTGTTTGCAATACTTTCTAAACCCACTGCTATTGTACTGCTTCCTATTTTGATTCTATTCGTAGTAATACATAATAAAGAAAGTTTGTTGGTATTGCTTGTTCTTTCTATAGTTTCAATTATGCTTTTGGCTATTACACAAAGTAGTATATTTTCTATTGCCCAGTTTTTGATAATGGTGAGTATTGTATGGTTGGCAGTCTTTATTCTGCATATAATAATCTATAAAGACGATGTAATGAATAGCAAATGGGTAGTTAGATATAGAAGGATTTTAATGGGGTATAGAAAAAAAATAGCAGAATATAATGTGCAATCTTTTATTGCTGCATCTATATCAATTAAAACAGCCATTTTAATTGCATTGGTATTGATACTTGTATCTTTTATTCTTGTTTTGGTTGGTGTGCCTAAAGGTTTTGTACCTATCTTTTTACTTGCACCTTTAACCTATTTTTTACAGTGGCACAAGCGTTTTAGTATAATTCATTTCTTAGTGTTTTTGTTATTGCTTTCGGCTTCGGTACTGCTTGATATGTTTACTTCCGGATTACTTTTTTACATAGGCTATATTGTTACCAAGAAAGAGACTAAAGTAGATATATGGTATATTTTGTTTTCAGCTTACAGTGCATTAGTAATATTGCTTTTTACCGATAGCCAAAGCGGATTTGTAACATTGAGTATTGTAATACTTTTTGCTGTATTGTATAAAAGTAAATGGGCAAAGTATTTCGTATTACTATGTGCATGTATATTACCAACACTGCTTTATTTTATTATAGGAGATGATATAATTCTTTCTGAGATATTGGTACATCTTTTAATTAATAATTTAATGGGAGTAATTGTCGTATTGCTTGCATTTCAGGTTTCAAAAAAGTTGCAGTGGAGTTTGGTCTGTATTTTAATATTTTTAATATCATTTAGTGGCTACATACCTGAAAAGTTTAACCCTGATTTTAATTTATCGATTAATGCATCTCAAGTATATCAAACGCAGCTACCGAAAATTATAGAGCAAAATATCTACAATCGTCCTATAACATATTTGGAAGCAGTAACAGATGCTTTGTCGCCAATAGAATATAAACTGGGAACAGCAGCACAAGTGCTTACAAAATATACAGCTTTATTGATTGTGCCCTATCCGTTATCTTTTTATTATGGCTATAAAATTATAGATTACCAATCAGGTTTTGAGCCATTAAATATATTAACGCTATTAGCATATATGCTACTTGGAATTGCAGGATTAATTTTTCTGCGTAAGCAAAAAATTATTGCCATATCAATACTGGTTATGGTAATAGGAATTTCAATTTATACCAATATTTTTTTAGCAGCACCCGGCATGATGGCAGATCGTTTCCTTTTTGTGCCATCGCTTGGTTTTTGTTTGTTGTTGGCTTACGCAATACTTAAAATCTGCAAGCAAAATATGGGAAAAAATTCAGCAGTGTTGAATTGGCAAACAATAGCTCCAAAGTTAAAATACTCCGTACTTACAATTCTATTAGCATACTCTGCATTAACTATTGCACGCAACAATGATTGGGAAAATGAACTTACTTTATTTACAGCAGATATAAACCATTTAGAAGCTTCAGCTCAAGCTAATAATCTTTATGCTTTGGCATTGATGAAATATTCTTTCAACGAAACCAATCCAACTGAAGCAATTAAAATGCGGCAAACAGCTGAACTCCATTTTAAAAAATCAATTACAATATTTCCAAAGTTTTTTAATTCTCAATACGATTTGGCACGTACACAAAGTATATTGGGAGAATATGAAGAGGCTGAGAAGAGTTTTGTAAAAGCAGCAAAGATTGACACCTCGTTTCCAGATGCATGGTTGCAGGCTATAGATATTGCTATGAGCCAACACAGATATAATGATGCGATACAATATTTTTCTTTAATGCAACCTAAATATGTAGAAGAAAGCCCAAGTAACATCTATAAATTTGGTTATGTATATTTTCTAAATAAAGAATACGATTTATCCATTAAGGTTTTAAAGAGAGGCTTGTCCATATTTCCAAATCAAGCAGATATGAATTTGGTAATAGGTGAATCGTACAGAGCACTTGCAAAAAATGATAGTGCGGTTTTTTATTTAAAAAAATCTTTAGAGTTAAATCCTGAAAGTGAACAACTAAAACAGCTAATTTTAGAAATAAAAAGTAACTAAAACGATAGCCGAATTATACAGAAACATATAGCAAATCAATTTGGTTAAAAACTCAATATTTTGTATCTAAAGTAACATTCAGTAAAAGAGGAAAAAATAATTTTATTTGCGTTCAATGGCAAAAGATAGCAAGCAAAAGTTAAAACCGGAATTTTGGCTGGAACGCTATCGCTACCGGATAGTTTTTGTGTTTTCTTTTTTGTTATATGCAAATTCTATTTTCAATTATTATGCATTAGATGATAATTTAGTTGCTACAACCAATTCACAGCAGCCCCATCGGCTCACATCTAAAGGCATACCTGCTATACCCGAAATTTTTACAGAACCATATTACAAAGATGCTCAAGGCTATGCGTTTGATTACCGGCCTATAGCTTTGGCAACATTTGCCATAGAGCATAGTTTGTTTGGAGATAATCCGCATGTGAGTCACTTTTTTAATGTGCTGCTTTATGCTTTGTTGTGCGTTTTATTATTAAAAACTCTTGAAGCCTTGTTGCGAAACTATAACCCGTTATTGGCATTTGTATGCACTTTGTTATTTGTTGCACATCCTGTACATACCGAAGTGGTGGCAAGCATTAAAAATCGCGATGAAATTTTAGCATTGCTATTTATGCTGCTGGCTTGTTTGGCATACTTTAAAACAGAAGAAAGAGCAACTAATATTTGGCTTTATTATTTACTGTTTGTTGTAGTATTTATTCTTTCAATTTTATCAAAGCCAACAGCAATAGTGATGCTGCCTATTGTAATTCTTTTTGTAACAGTACATCATAAACCAAAATTGCTTCCTTTATTACTGTTATCGGTATTGCCACTTATTGTTTTTGCAGTAACACAAAGCAGCCCAATTCCACTTTCGTGGTTTCTAATGTTGCTTGTTGCTGTTTGGTTGCTTACATTGTTGTTTTATACAATTTGCTATGTGTCGTTTTTAACAATAAAACAAAGTGTAAATGGACATATTAGCCGCGCTTTACTTACTGTAAGATCTATTCAAGTTATTTCGCGTGATAACAATTTCTTTTTTGAGCTATCGCTCATTCCTGCACTTATTTCAATTGCTGCTTTGGTAGTTGTATCCATAGTGTTAGTTACCAAGAATGTTTCGTATGGCTATGTTCCGGTCTATTTTACTATACCAATATTACTTGGGATTTTACATCACAAGTATGCAAGCCCAATAATGTTCTTGGGAATTTTATTTCTGTCAGTTTTTAGTATTTATGTTGATTTACTTGGAATTGCTTTGTACCTTTTATTTTTTACAGTTCTAATTAGCAGAAATAAGAGAAGTTTTGATTTCTGGTTGGTAACTTGTTTTGCACTTACGATTTTATTCAAATATTTCTTTGACAATACTTACCTTGAAACATTGGTTATAGGTTTGGTATTATATCTAACATTAGTTACTCGCAACAAATATGTCCAATACGCTTGCATTAGTTTATTTTTTATGTTGCCAACATTAGATTTTTATTTTTCGCATATCAAAAAGGGAGAAGGGGATATTGAGTTTAGAATATTTGAATTGGTATTATCGTACTGTGCAGGTTTTCTTGTTTTAGCTTGGACAAAAAAAAATCCCCAAAAATGGATTCTGGGAATAAGTTGTGTATTGATTATAGTTTTAGCTTTTACAGGAAAAGAAAAATTGAATATCAATTTACCAAACTCGAATGTTAAAGTACAAATTAGCCAAGGGTTAAACAAAAAACTGCCCCAAGTAGTTGAACAAAATGTTGTAGATCGCCCCATTACATATCTGGAAGCAGTAACAGATGCTTTGTCGCCAATAGAATATAAACTGGGAACAGCGGCACAAGTACTTAAGCAATATGCAAGTTTATTGGTTGTTCCTTATCCATTATCTTTCTATTATGGCTATAAAATTATAGACCACCAATCGGGCTTTGAGCCACTGAATATATTGGTGTTGGCGGTATATTTTTTGTTTGGAATTACAGGTTTACTCTTTCTGCGTAAACAGAAAATTATTGCCATATCAATATTGGTTATGGCAATAGGAATTTCTATTTATACCAATGTTTTTTTAGCAGCACCCGGCATGATGGCAGACCGTTTCCTTTTTGTGCCATCGCTTGGTTTTTGCTTGTTGTTAGCTTATGCAATACTTAAACTCAACAAGCAAAATATGGAGAACAATTCAGTGGCACTGAATTGGCAAACAATAGCTCCAAAGTTAAAATACTCAGCACTCGCAATTCTCTTAGTTTATTCAGGCTTAACCATTGCCCGTAATTCAGATTGGAAAAATTCACTCACATTATTCAGTGCTGATATCGGGCATTTAGAAAACTCAGCACAAGCTAATAATCTTTATGCACTGGAATTGATGGCTCAATCATTTAATGTTGATTCAAATACAGCGCGGCAAATGCGTTTAACTGCAGAGTACCATTTTAAAAAGTCGGTAGAAATATATCCGAAGTATTTTAATACACAATACGATTTAGCACGCACACAAAGTATTTTAGGCAAGAGCGCAGAGGCAGAAATGAATTTTGTAAAAGCAGCAGAAATGAATCCGGAATTTCCTTCTGCTTGGTTACAAGCTATAGATATGGCAATAAGTCAGCAGCGCTATACCAATGCAATTCAATATTTTTCATTTATCCCTCAAAATAGTATAAACCAAAATCCTGCTGCAATTTTAAAATTGGGCTATGCATATTTCTTGAATAAGCAATATGATTCTTCTATTGCAACATTACGAAGTGGGGCAATATTGTTTCCTCAACAACCCGATTTGAGTTGGGCAATGGGAGAAGTGTTTATGACGTTATCTAAGAAAGATAGTGCAATTTTTTATTACGAAAAGTCTTTAGCAATAAACCCTGCAAATACACAACTTAGGCAATTGATTTTGAACCTAAGAGAAAATAAAATTAAATAGTACTATTGATGAAAATGCAGTTGTGTTTTTATTTCAATTTTAGTTAGTTTACTGTTGAAAAAAATAATAGTTTGCAATGGGTATTCTTAATACATTTTCTAAGATTTTTTCTAAACGTCAAGTTGTCTTAGAAAGTGGAAATCCTTTAGTGTGCGAAGCACCCTTTAAAAGTTTACGCTTTGAACATTCGGGTAAAGTACTTGCATCTTGTTACAATAGAGGATATGTGCTTGGTGAGTTTCCTAAAAATTCTTTACAAGAAATTTGGTTTGGTGAAAGAATAAAGGCTCTGAAAGAAGCATTAAATAACAATGATTTTTCATTAGGTTGTCAAACTTGTGGAAGAAATATTCAACAAGGAAACAGGGCTGCTTCAGGTGCTGCACAATATGATTATCTGAAACATTGGAAGGGCAAAAAAGGCTTTCCTGTTATGTTCGATTTCGAAATCGGAAGCACTTGTAATTTTGAATGTGTAATGTGTTCTGGGGAGTATTCCTCTTCAATTAGAAAAAACAGAGAAGGCAAAACGCCATACACAGCACCTTTTGAAGATAATATAGATTTATTTGTTGAGCAGCTAACTCCTTTTTTGCCGCATTTAAAAGAGATGAGATTTTTAGGAGGAGAACCTTTTCTTATGCGCTCTCATCAAAAAATTTGGGATAAATCTTTAGCAGTTAACCCCCAAATAATGCTTAGTGTATTAACGAACGGAAGTGTGATGAACAGTCGCATAAAAGAGATGCTGGAAGAAGGAAATTTTAAAGTTTCAGTATCAATAGATTCTATAGTAAAATCAACTTATGAATCAATAAGAGTGAATGGTGTTTTTGAAGAAGTAATGGAGAATATAAAATACTTTCATAAGCTAAACAAAGAACGCGGTTACACCATGAATTTTAATCTTTGTGTAATGCGGCAGAATTGGTTTGAAATTCCTGACTATTTTAAATATTGTAATGAAAATGGAATTGAAGTTGTGTTGCATACAATTGAATTCCCATTGCACTGTGCTATTTGGAATTTGCCTTCGATGAAATTGCAAGAAATTTTAAATTTATATGAACAAGCATCGTTTAATAAATTTGGCGATGCTAATAGTGTAAAAAATACAAGCACATTTAATGCTTTAGTTAGCCAAGTTAGGAATTGGTTAGCTCATTCAATTAGTAATGAAGGCAAAAGTGTAACAAGAGGAATAGAGCAATTAAAGATTGTATTAAATACTAAACTTTCAACTTATGCGCTTAAAGAAAGAGACAGAGAGAAAGAATACTATTTCAACTTTATATTGAATGTTTGCGATGAATTTACTGAGGAAGAAACAGAAGTTGTTTTACACGCAATCAATCAGCTAAAAATTGATTTACTTATCAACGAAATAAACGTGAGTACAAAAGAAAGAATTTACGAGCGCTTTAAATTGATAACGCTACACGCAAAAGAAATTTGAATGGAAAAGCATCTTTCCATAAGAGTAGAAAACGTTTCAAAAATATTTCCGCTTCGTTACCCTCGAAAAGATGAAGATGGGAGAGAAGTATTTGAACATACAGCTTTAGAGAATATCTCTTTTGAGATAAAAAAAGGAGAAAGTGTTGGTATAATTGGTTCAAATGGAAGCGGCAAAAGTACTTTGTTGCAGATACTGGCAGGTATAACAAAACCCACTTCAGGAAGTGTGCAAATATGTGGAAAAGTAGCCAGTATTTTAGATGTCGGAACAGGCTTTCATCCAGAACTAAGTGGTAGAGAAAACATATACCTTAATGGGCAAGTCCATGGCTTTTCTAAAAAGGAAATCGAAAGGAAGATTGATGAAATAATTCAATTCTCGGAAGTTGAAAATTTTATTGATGAACCGGTAAAAAATTACTCAAATGGCATGTATTTGCGATTGGCATTTTCAATAATGATTCATTTAGATTTTGATGTTTATTTATTTGATGAAGTGATGAATGTTGGAGATGTTAGTTTTAGAGAAAAATCTAACCAGAAACTTAAAGAGCTTCAACAAAGTAATAAAACATTCCTATTTGTAAGTCATCAGTTAAGTGAGTTAGAAGATAAAGACTTGTTTTTGCATTTAGAAAAAGGAGTGCTGAAACAGCAATCGCACCAGGTAGATGTTTTAAGAGCGTATGTAGAATCTACTTTAATAAAAAATGACGACATAAAAATCTATACCGAAAATATAGTACTAACCGAATTTAGTGATAAAAACAAGTACGATGACGTAAAACTTATTTCTGTTTCACTGCTTCAGGACTCAGAGCGCTTAGTGAGCAATAAGCCACTTCAAGTAGAATTTGTATATGAAAAACTTTATGATTCCGGAACATTAGATGCAATGCTATTTATACAGGACATTGCAGGAGAACCTTTGTTAGTATCATCTCCTGTTGCCGATGGGAGAGTAAGTAATTACAAAAACAAGGGGCTTTATGCATTAAAATGTACAATTCCACAAAGTTTTTTAATTTCTACACCATATAAAGTTTCAATTCAGTTTATTAGAGATTTGAATGTGCTTTTAGCGAGTAGTAATACAGAAGTAATAAATAAAAATGTGAATTCTATTTTTGAAGATGTTGTAGTTTTTAAACCTGCTTATCTTAATAGATATAAAGATATTGACTTATCAAAAGTGAATTTTAAATACAAATTATTTTTGGCATTAGATTGGGAAGTAAGTAATAGAATTGAACAAGAATAATAAACTAAGAAAAACATGCTAGATTGCGATTACAGTTTTTTAGATGAACAACAACAAAAGGAATTAAGATACTTGGGCTATACCATTATTAAAAGTTTCCCTAAAGCGCGCCTCAAAAAGGTGAAGAAAGAAACAGATGATTTTATTGATGAGGTGAAGTATCAATTTGTTCCTAAAAATGAATTGTTTAATCTGATAAACTCTACTTATATCGATACTAAATTGCGTTCTAATAGTATGGTAAAAGAGCATTTGGTATCGTACTTAGAAGAAACCTTAGACACTCAAAATATTACCATTATTCCTGTTTCGCATATTTACAAACCTTTTGGGAGCAAAGGCAGTGTATGGCATCACGATAGCTCTGTGGTTGATGAGCGCACTAATTTCTCATTAAATGTTTGGATGCCATTGGTGAACTCTACACGCCTAAACGGTTGTTTGTGGATGTTTCCTGGTAGTCATATAAACGATAATTATTTTCGTGAATTTGCATATAACTATATCGTAGGCGATGTGTATGTAGAAATGCGCAAACACATGATACCACTTAGTGTTAAAGCAGGTGAAATAGTGTTGTTTCATCGAAATATTATTCACGGTTCTTCCAATAATATGTTGCCCTATGGCAGAACTGCACTGGAAGCGCTGATAATAAATAAAGGCGCACAAATGCATGTTTATAGACGGGATAAAAAAATTATTGACAAGAAAGTTTTAGACTACAAAGTGGACTTAAAGCATTATCTTGATGAAGATAATATGAGAAACTTTTATAGTGGCGAGTATAAGTATGATTTAATTGACGAAGAGCCATTTGAAGTAACACAGAAAAGATTGTTAGATTCTATTCCCAAGTTTTTAGAACAGGCTAAAAAATTCTCTTTGTGAATCAATTTCTAAAGAAATTATTGCTAAACAAAATTCAAACGCAAAGAAAACCCTATGGTTATGAATATCCTTTTTGGGTAAAGGATTTTCAAGACAATATTCAAGCCATTCAAGCGGAATGGAAAAGCTACATTGCTAATCACGGCAAGGGCTATCAGTTCGATGAAATATCAAAAGATCAAGTTGAACTGAATAAGGATAAAATGTGGAATGTGGTTTTAATCTACGGCTATTCCCATTTTATAGCAAAGGAACTGAGCAACTTTCCTGTGCTTTACAAATTAGTAAAAAAGCATCAGAAATATATTACGCTTGCTATGTTTTCTACTACCGATGCAAGGAAAAAAATACCGACACATCATGGAAATAATTATGGTGTAATCAGGCTACAAATAGGCATTGATATTGCCGAGCCGGAAAATTGTTATTTAAGAGTAGAAGATAAAAAAGTTTACTTGAAAGAGCAAGAAACATTTTTGTTTGATGATACTTTTGAGCATGAACTGGTGAATGATAGCAAACACAACAGAACGGTTCTTTTAATAGATATGTATAGACCTTTGCCTTGGTATTATCAAATACTTAACAAGAAAATGAATACAGAACTTGCAGAAAGTGAATATGTACAATCTGTTTTAAGAAATTTGAAGTGAACTGCCTATAAAGATAAATGCTGAAATCCCCAATTAGTATTTATTTCAAATGTGAACGCAACATCCAAGCGGTAGTTTCATGTTGTTCTATAAGAGAAGTGAGGTAATCGCTCGTGCCGTATGCCAACTCCACCTCCTTTCCAAGTTTTGAGATGCTTCCTCGTAAATAAATGATTATTGCATCATGGTCAGCAAGTAACATTCTAATATAACTCATGCTATCATTTTTCTCTACTTTTTCCTCTGCAAGGTGTGTGAGGTTAAGGTACTCTTTCATGGTAGCTGGCGCGTAATGCCCAATTTTTCTAATTCGCTCGGCAACCTCATCTATTACTCCTTCCAACTCAGTGTATAATTGCTCAAAATAAACATGGATGGTGTGAAAGTCTGGACCTTCAATATTCCAATGGGCGTTTCTTGTTTTTAGATAAAGCAAAAATTCATCTGCTAAAAGTGGTTCCAAAATTTCAGCAATAATTTCTGTTTGTGCTGGTGTAAGACCAATATCTGATTTTTTCATGATAGTCAAATTTAACTGGTGATATAAAGCAACTAAGTTACAATATTATTTGAATGATACTTTTTACTTTTTCCATTTCAACCGTAAACTATTACTCACTACACTCACACTGCTCAAAGCCATTGCTGCGCCTGCAATCATCGGGTTGAGCAAGAAGCCATTTATTGGATAAAGAATACCGGCTGCAATGGGGAGGCCAATTACATTGTAGATAAATGCCCAAAACAAATTTTGTTTGATGGTGGCTACGGTGTCTTTTGATAGTTTGATAGCTTGTGGTATTTTACTAAGGTCGGATGAAATAATGGTCATTTTGGCTACGTCCATGGCTATATCGCTTCCCTTGCCCATGGCAATACTTACATCAGCAGTTGCTAATGCGGTACTGTCATTAATTCCGTCCCCAACCATTGCTACTACTTTTCCTTTGCTTTGCAATTCTTTTACAAAATCAGCTTTGTGTTGTGGCAATACTTCTGCTTTGTAATGCTGTATGCCTGTTTGTGTAGCAATAGCTTTTGCAGTAGCCTCATTGTCGCCTGTAAGCATATAGAGGTCAATACCCATATCCTGTAGCTGTTTGATAGCTGCAACGGATGTTTCTTTAATCTTATCTGAAATAGCAATAACAGCAAGAGCTTGTTTGCTATCAGCAAACCAAATAACTGTTTTAGATAATTGGCCCCATTTATCGGCTTGTTGTTGTAATGTTGTTGCAATGCTGATATTGTTTTCGGCCAAAAGTTTTTTATTGCCTACAAAATAAGTTTCATTGTTGTATTGTGCTTTGGCTCCTTTACCGGTAATACTCTCAAACGCATTTAATCCAACACTTTGCGCCTTCTCGAAATATTTCACCACCGCTTCTGCCAATGGGTGTTCCGATTGTTTTTCGATACTCAATAAAATAGCTACAGCGGATTCATCATTATTCAACCATTGTATGTCGGTAACCTGTGGACGGCCTTCGGTAATGGTCCCAGTTTTATCTAAAATAATAGTATTTACTTTTTTAGCCAGCTCCAAACTTTCGGCATCTTTAATTAAGATTCCGTTTTCTGCAGCTTTACCTACACCCACCATAATAGCGGTTGGTGTTGCCAATCCTAGCGCACAGGGGCAAGCGATAACCAATACCGTAACGGCAGTCATTAATCCTTGTACCACTCCATTTTTTCCACCCAATGCCAACCATACAATAAATGTGAGTATAGCAATTGCAATTACTATCGGCACAAAAACACCTGCAATTTTATCTACCAATTTTTGTACAGGTGCTTTACTGCCTTGTGCATCTTGCACCATTTTTACTATTTGAGCAAGCATGGTTTCTTTACCAACCCTCACTGCTTTAAACTGAAAACTTCCTTTTTGATTAATGGTTCCTGCAAATACTTTTTCGTTTTCTTTTTTCAATATAGGTATCGGCTCTCCACTCAGCATACTTTCGTCCACATAAGAGTTGCCCGATAATACCATACCATCAACTGCAATTTTTTCACCCGGTTTTACAAGGATAATATCACCCACATTCACAGCTTCAATAGCAGTTTTTTTTTCTGATCCATCTACCAATAAAATTGTTACCGTTTTAGGTTGCAAGCCCATCAATTTTTTTATGGCAGACGATGTGTTGCCTTTTGCTTTTTCTTCTAATAAGTTGCCTAACAAAATAAAAGCAATCACAACGGCTGCGGCTTCAAAATACACATGCGGATGCAAGCCACGCTGATGCCAAAAATCGGTAAACAACATATTGAACACACTAAACAAATAAGCGATGCCCGTACTCAATGCCACCAACGTATCCATATTGGCAGAGCGATGTTTGGCTTGTTTCCAAGCGTTGATAAAAAAATCTCTGCCTAACCATAGAACCACCGGTGTAGAAAATGCCCACATAATTAAATTGGCGTAAGGTATTTTCATAAAGAACATACCAATAACCACAACAGGCAAAGAAAGGATGACTGCCCAGATGGTTTTGGTTTTTAGTTTTTGATATTTTTCTGCATGAATGCTTTCAAGTGTTTCCTGTTGTTTATTTTCTTCTTCAATCAATAAATTATAACCTACGGATTGTACTGCTTTTTGCAGTTTGTCGGCATTGGTCATATTGGGAAGAAATTCAACGGTGAGATTTCCTGTGGCAAAATTTACTGACACATTCACTACGCCTTCCTGCTGCTGTGTAATGCTTTCAACACTGCCGGCACAAGAAGCACAAGTCATACCTAATACCGGAAAAGTATGTTTTACGGTAGAAACACCATAGCCTAAATCTTTAATAGCTTTTACCGCATCGCTTACTACTTCATTATCCTTTACTGTAATAGCAGCCCTGCGGTTGTTCAATTCTACTTTGTGTGATTCGATGCCTTTTACCTGTGCCAGTCCTTTATCAACTATTAAAGCACAATGTTCACTCTCTACATTTTCGAGCGGTAGGTAAATGATTTCTTTATTTTGAGTTGCCATGATCTGTTATTTTAATTCGCTATACAAAGTTGGCGATATAATCATGAAAGATTGTTGTGGAATTCTGTATCTGATTTGTAATATTTAGCACTTGCCTACCGGTTTTATCTATCCTTTTCAATTCATTTCACTATCTATGGTTAAAATAGCGACAGAAGAGTTTCCAATAAACAAATAGACCGCCATCAAATCATATTTACAGTTTTAACTAAGAAAATTTCCATTAGGTTTGCTGAACTAAGTAAGCAAGAATGTTTGATTTAATTGAAGGGTTTCCGCGCCAGTTAGAACATGCGGTTGAAATAGCACATACAGTGAAGTTGAATACAACTTCAAATCCTATAAAAAATATTTTAGTGAGTGGTTTGGGAGGTTCAGGAATTGGGGCTTGTGCTGTGGCAGAATTAGTTACAACAGAGTTAAACATTCCTTTAATAGCCAATAACAGCTACACACTTCCAAAGTTTGTAAATAATGAAACACTAATTATTCTTTCATCTTATTCCGGTAACACTGAAGAAACGGTTGCTGTAGCAAAAGCTGTGAAAGAAAAAGGGCTTACTGCCATTTGCATCACAAGTGGAGGAAAACTGCAACAGTTAGCAGAAGAATTTAGTTGGGATTGTATTTTAATTCCATCAGGAATGCCACCGCGCACTTGCTTTGGCTATTCTGTTATTTTGCAATTGTGTGTTTTAAATCAATTTGGACTCATCTCAAATGAGTTTAAAAAAGAGGCGCAATCAACAGCACTTTTATTAAAGAAGGAACAAGAAAATATGCAGCAATCTGCTACACAGTTTGCTTCAGCTTTAAACGGAAAAATATTTGCATTGTTTGCAGATCAGTGTTTCCAAAGTTTAGTGGTGAGAGCAAAGCAGCAGTTCAACGAAAATTCAAAATCACTTTGCTGGGCTAATGTTTTTCCCGAGTTTAATCATAATGAATTAGTTGCTTGGCGCGGTAATAGAAGTAATGTTCCTGTTTTATTATTTAGAAGCAATTACGAGTATCAAAGAAACCAACTGCGAATGGCTTTTAGTAAAGAAGTGATAGAAAATACCGGAGCCGATATTTTAGAAATTGAAGCAAAAGGGAATACCATTTTTGAACAATACTTTTATCATATCCATTTAGTAGATTGGATGTCTTTTTACTTGGCAGAATTACAACATTTTAACCCAATGGAAATTGATGTTTTAAATAAGCTGAAAGCACATCTCGCAAGTATTCAATAACTGAATTTTTTAGAAAATAATTATACCAAAAGGAGATTTTTAAAATGCCTAAACTTTCAAATAAAGGTAATGCAATGCCCGCTTCGCCAATAAGGAAATTAGCGCCTTATGCAGAAGCAGCAAAGAAAAAAGGAGTCAATATTTTTCACTTAAATATTGGACAACCAGATATAGAAACGCCTGAAAAATTTTGGGAAGAATTAAAGCACATGGATATGAAAGTGCTTTCTTATGCGCCAAGCGATGGCTACCCGGTTTACAAACAACAATTTGCTAAATACTACAACTCTGTTGGCATTAATGTGTCTTCAGAAAATTTTATGATAACCAATGGTGGAAGTGAGGCACTGCTTTTTACCATGATGAGTGTTTTAAATGAAGGGGAAGAAATTATTATTCCCGAGCCGATGTATGCCAATTATATTGGCTTTGCACATGCTGGAAATATTCGCGTTAAACCTATTTCCACATCAATAGAAAATGGATTTGCATTACCCGAAATTGCTTCGTTTGAGAAACTGATAACCGACAAAACAAAAGCAATTTTAATTTGCAATCCAAACAACCCAACAGGTTATTTATACAGCGAAGCAGAACTGCAAACGCTGCGTGAATTATGCTTAAAGTACGATTTGTTTTTGATTGTAGATGAAGTTTACCGCGAGTTTGTGTACGAAGGAAAAAAACATTTCTCTGCCTTAAATTTAAAAGATGTTGAGCAAAATGTAATTGTAATTGATTCTATAAGCAAACGCTTTTCAGCTTGCGGTGCACGCATTGGCGCAATAGTTACGCGCAACAAAGAAATGCTTGCCGTAGCATTAAAATTCGGACAAGCACGATTAAGCCCGCCATCGCTTGGGCAATTAGCCGGAGCGGCACTATTTGATTTGCCAGCTTCTTACTACCAAAAAGTAGTGGAAGAATATGCTGAAAGAAGAAATGTGTTAGTAGAAAAATTAAATGCAATTGACGGTGTGAAATGTCCAAACCCCGGTGGTGCATTTTATTGCGTGGCAGAATTGCCGGTAGAAAATGCCGAAGATTTTTGCCAATGGATGCTTGAGCATTTTTCTTACAAAAACAGTACTGTTATGATGGCTCCTGCTTCAGGTTTTTACAGCACCGAAACAAGCGGAAAAAACCAAGTGCGCATTGCTTATGTACTTAACCAAACCGATTTAATTGCGGCATTAGAATGTTTGGCAGAAGGCTTAAAAGCTTATCGCAAAAAATAGCTTTTAGAATGAAAAAATATATCGTTTTGCTTTTTGTTTTATGTGTTTCGCAGTTTGCATTAAAAGCACAATTCAAATGGACAGAAACCATTAAAAATCAAAAGGGAATTGTGCGTGTTTTAGACGAAGAAATTACTGTAATAACTTTAGTAGATAACGATAGCAAACGCTTTGTGAGTTCACAACTTCCACAAGATTGGAAGCAAGACGGACTGCGGTTTACCTTTACTGGAAAGATTGGTGAAATCCCTCCCAATTATCGTGTTGCCGGTACTCCGCTTAATTTAATTTGTATCAGCACTTCAAAAAAGGAAGCAAATAAATTCAACCTAATTAGGCGTAAAATAAAATTTAACTAAATGGCAATAATACTTCCTGTTCGCGGCTTCATACCTCAATTTGGCGATAATTGTTGGCTTGCGCCAAATGCAACTATCACCGGTGAAGTGAGCATGGGAAACGATTGCAGCGTATGGTTTAATGCTGTAGTGCGCGGTGATGTACATTACATCAAAATAGGGAACAAAGTAAATATTCAAGATGGCGCAATTATACACGCTACTTACCAGCAAGCACCAACTGAAATTGGCAACTTTGTGAGCATCGGGCATCGCGCCATTGTGCATGGTTGCACGGTGATGCAAAACACGCTAATCGGTATGGGGGCTATTGTGATGGATAAAGCTGTGGTTGAAGAAAATGCAATCGTAGCAGCAGGCGCGGTGGTGAGCGAAAAAACAATCGTGAAAAGTGGCTGGATTTATGCCGGCATTCCCGCTAAACCGCTAAAACAAGTAGATGAAAAAAACTTTAAACATTTAATTGAGCGCATTGGCAACAACTACGCCATGTATGCTTCTTGGTATAAAGAAGAAATAAAATAGCAATGTTTTATACTACTTTAAGAAAGGAAATATTGTTGTACTTTTGCAACCCAAATTATGCTTTCTGAAGCAAAAAATACAGTACAGTTAGCGCTTCCAATTATACTTGGTGAGTTAGCGCAAATGAGTTTGCATATAATTGATACTGCGATGGTAGGAAGTGTTAGCTATAAGCATTTAGCTGCCGCATCGCTTGTAATGAATACTATAAATATTCCTTTTGTAGTAGGTATCGGCATTACCATTTCTATGTCGCAAATGGTATCTATGGCTTATGGAAAAAAAGACAAACAGTTGGTTTCGCATTACTTTTTTAATGGAGTAGTATTATGCACAATTGTGGCATTATTTATTTCACTATCGTTAGTATTTGGAAAAAACATTATCGGGTATTTTAAGCAAGATCCGGAGGTTGTGGCATTAGCACTGCCCTTTATGAGCATCATGTCTTTTTCTTTAATTCCCATGCTGCTTTTTATGACTTTAAAGCAATTTACTGATGGCTTGGAATATACACGCACAGCGATGTTACTTTCTCTACTATCACTGCCGATAAATATTTTTCTGAATTGGATATTGATATTTGGCAATTTAGGATTTCCAAGATTAGAATTGATAGGCGCTGGTTACGCTACTTTAGCCACTCGCACACTTATCTTTATGGCATTGTTAGCTGTGGTGTTGTATCATAAAACTTTTAGGCGATATATGGCAGTAGCCAAAACACAATGGTATTTATCGCGAAAAACATTCGGAGAACTACTGTATATTGGCATTCCCAGCAGTTTGCAAATAGGCATGGAAGCCGGAGCTTTTGCCGTTTCAAGTATTATGATTGGCACCATTAGCGCCAAAGCTTTAGCAGCACACCAAATAGCACTAAGCTGTGCTTCATTCACCTTTATGGTATCAATGGGATTATCGCAAGCAGGCTCTATACGAACCAGTAATGCCTTTGGTAATTATAATTGGCAGAAAATTGTACTCATTGGAAAAGGAAGTATTGTTACAGCTTTGAGTTATGGCATTTTTTGTATGCTTCTTTTTGCTTCATTGCACAAAATAATTCCTACTTGGTTTAACGATAACTTAGATGTGGTTATTGAAGCATCTACACTGTTACTGCTTGCTTCAATATTTCAAGTTTCTGATAGCATGCAAACAGTTTGTGCCGGGTTATTGCGTGGCATTAAAGATGTGAAAATACCTACTGTTTTTGTAGCGCTTGCTTACTGGGTTTTAGGATTGCCAATTGGTTATTTCCTTGCATTCCATTTCGGCTTGGGAGCTAATGGAATTTGGTTAGGTTTTATTATAGGACTAACTTTTTCGGCTATAACATTATGTATTAGGTTTCTTTCAATAAGCAAGAAACACTTCAAAAATTGAGTATTAAGTTGTGCAATTATTTGCTACTTAATGTTACTACAGGAACTAAAACTTCTTCTAACGAAATTCCGCCATGCTGAAAAGTATTTCTATAAAAATTCGCGAAGTGATTGTAGTTATTTTGGTAAACCAAATAGTTACTTTCTTTCGCAAAAATATAGGAAGAAGTAAGGTTCCCTTTCGGCAATAAAATTTCATCAGGGTTTTTTACGGCAAATACATCTTTTTCTTCGTAAGCTAAATTTTTTCCTGTTTTGTAACGAATATTGGTAGTAGTTTGGCGGTCGCCAATGCACTTGCTCGGATTTTTTACGCGCACAGTTCCGTGGTCGGTGGTAACCAACACATTCACATTTTTATCTGCAATTTTCTTTAGTGCATTTTGCAATGGCGAATGGTCGAACCAACTCACTGCCAACGAGCGATAAGCTGCTTCATCGCTGGCAAGTTCTTTCAATACCTCCATTTCGGTGCGGGCGTGGCTAAGCATATCCACAAAATTGTAAACAATAACAGTGAGCTTATTGTTTAAGTAATTGAGCATGTTGTTTTCCAAAGCTTCGCCATCGCGGTGGTTGGTTATTTTTATGTATTGGTGTTTTATTTCATCGCGAAAAGTTCGCTTGAGCAAATCGCCTAAAAAGAAATCTTCATTCAGGTTTTTGCCTTCTTCTTCATCGTCCATTATCCAGCGGTCAGGAAATTTTTTCTGAATTTCTAAAGGCATCATTCCTGCAAAAATTGCATTGCGCGAATACTGTGTAACGGTTGGCAAAATGCTGTAAAAAATATCTTCTTCTTCCATTCTAAAAAGATTGGTCATTGCCGGCTGAATGGCTTTCCACTGGTCGAAGCGAAGGTTATCTATTAGAATTAAAAACGTTGGCTTGTCTTCTTTTAAAAGGCTGAATAATTTATTTTTAAGTAGTGAATGGCTCATTACCGGAGCATCATTTGGTGCTTCATTCTTCAACCAAGTTCTATAATTTTTAGTTATAAATTTGTTGAACTCTTTATTGGCTTCATCTTTCTGGGCATTAAAAACTTCTTTCATTTGCCCTGCATCAGAATTGTCTAATTCTATTTCCCAGTACACCAATTTTTTATACAAATCTGCCCATTGGTTAAAGTCCAAATTATCTTGCATGTGCATGAAAAGCGCCTGAAATTCCTTTTGATAATTTGAAGAAGTTTTTTCGCTAATTAAGCGGCTACTGTCTATCACCTTTTTGAGTGTTGAAAGTATTTGCTGCGGCTTCACTGGCTTAATTAAATAATCTGAAATTTGTGAGCCGATGGCATCTTCCATCAGGTTTTCTTCTTCATTTTTTGTTATCATCACACATGGCAGGTGCGAATGTTTTTCTTTGATGCGCAAAAGTGTTTCCAAGCCGGTTAAACCGGGCATACTTTCATCTAAAAATACAACATCAATAGCTTCGGTTTCTACTTTGTCTAAAGCATCTTTTCCATTGGTAACCGAAATTACTTCGTAGCCTTTTTCCTTTAAGTATAAAATTGATGGTTTGAACATATCAATTTCATCATCTGCCCACAAAATTTTTATTGCCATATTCTTAGATTTTAATCACTAATTAAAAAAGGAGTAACACTTTTAAAACAAAAAAAGTTGTGCTTTTCACTCCTTGCGTATTTCAAGTACGAGTTTACAAAACACAACTTCTTTAAACGCATTTCAATATTCTGAAACGCTAAATTCTGTTTATTATTTTTTTACCAAAAGCTTAAAACCAGTTCCGTGAATATTTAGAATTTCAACATGCTCATCTGCTTTTAAATATTTGCGCAGTTTGGCAATGTAAACGTCCATGCTTCTTCCGGCAAAATATGAATCGGTTCCCCAAACAGTGTTTAGTGCAATATCGCGCTCTAACACACGGTCTAAATTTGCTGCAAGCATTTTTAATAATTCAGATTCTTTGGTGGTAAGTTTTAAAACTTGGTCATCAAATTTTAAAGTTCTAGTTGCATTGTTGAATTCGAACTTGCCGATTTTAAATTCATCTTGGTCAATTACTTCTGCCATTGGCAAGCGCTTGAAAATGTTCTCCATGCGAAGAATTAACTCTTCCATACTAAATGGTTTAGTCAAGTAGTCGTCTGCGCCAAGTTTTAAACCTTCGATGGTATCTTCTTTCAAGTTTTTAGCCGTTAAGAAGATAATTGGTACGTGAGAATTTAGTCTGCGCACATCTTTTGCAAGCGTAAATCCGTCTTTTTTAGGCATCATTACATCGAAAATACACATATCGTATTTCCCTGCTTTAAATTCGCTCAAGCCGTCTTCACCATTGCGTTTTAGCGTTACATCGTAGTTCTTAATTTCTAAAGAATCTTGTAACAAGTTACCGAGGTTTAAATCGTCCTCTACCAACAATATTTTTTTCTTATTTGCCATAATATTTCATTTTGTTAATTTGACAATATATAAGTACGATAAGTTGCACAATATATTGCTTCATTAGCATTTGTTAAGATTTTAAAGTTTCTGTTAAATTGAATCTTGTTCCGCGCTATATCTTCGTTTCAGAGTTGAATTATCTTTAATAATTAACGGTTTTAACAAAATGCACATCAATTAAAAATTGCAGATTGCAGCATGAAAATAATTTTTGTCATTGGGGCCGGCAGTTTTATTGGAGGGGTTTTTCGCTATTTGCTTTCGCAATTTATTCATACAAAATATATACACGCAATTCCGTTTGGTACATTGAGTGTAAACATTATAGGCAGTTTTTTAATTGGAATTGTTTTTGGTTTGGCAGAAAGGGGAAACTTTTCCAACGAATGGCGATTGTTTTTAGCAACGGGTGTAATTGGTGGTTTCACTACGTTTTCTTCTTTTTCGCACGAAACTGTAACGCTTATGCGCGATGGCAATTTCGGCTATTCTTTCATTTATATTTCTGCAAGTATTTTGCTTAGTCTTTTAGCTACATTTATTGGTATTATGCTCACCAAATTATTTTAAGAACTTGGTAATTTCTTCGCTTACATATATTACCTCTTCGGGCAAAAGTTCATAATACATTGGCAGCCGAAGCAAACAATCGGAATAGCGTTCGCAATTTGGCAATGTTTTTAAGCTGTTTGTTTTTAAGTAGAAAGCACTTTTATGGAGCGATTGATAATGAAATGCAGTGTAAATTCCTTTCTCCTTTAGGTATGAAATTAAATTTCTTCGTGCTTGGCTGCTATTGCAAATAATATAAAAAATGTGTGCATTATTTTCAGCATAGTTTGGAATAAAAGGCAAGCTTATTTTTCCTGCATTTGCGAGTGGAAGAAGTAGTTGGAAATAATGATGCCACAGTGCTTTACGTTTTTGTTGTATAATTTTAATTTGCTCTAATTGCGCAAACAAAAATGCTGCCGTAATCTCCGAAGGAAGAAAAGATGAACCAATATCTTCCCAACCGTATTTATCAATTTCGCCTCTAAAAAATGCTGTTCTGTTTGTACCTTTTTCGCGAATAATTTCTGCGCGTTTAATGAACGAAGTATCGTTTACTGCTAACATGCCACCTTCACCGGAAATTACATTTTTAGTTTCGTGAAAAGAGAAAGAAGCCAACGCACCAATGCTTCCCAAATATTTTTTTGTACCATCAGAAAAAGTATAAGTGCTTTCGATTGCTTGTGCAGCATCTTCCACTACAAACAAATTATGTTGCTGCGCAATAGCTGTTATTTTCTCCATGTTGCAAGCTACGCCTGCATAATGAACTACAATAATAGCTTTAGTTTTGGACGAAATAAGCGCTTCAATTTTTGTTTCATCAATATTAGGTTCCTCTACTTTTGAATCGGCAAAAACAATTTTTGCACCGCGCAGCACAAAAGCATTTACGGTAGAAACGAAAGTGAATGATGGTGCAATTACTTCATCACCGGGTTGAATATTTAAAAGGATTGCAGCCATTTCCAAAGCATCGGTGCAAGACGTTGTAAGAAAGGCTTTTTCTATCTTGTAATGTGTTTCAAAAAAGTGATGGCACTTTTCAGAAAAAGCACCATCTCCGGAAATTTTCCCAAAATCAACTGCTTGCTTTATGTAGCTTAATTCGCTGCCTGCAATAAACGGTTTGTTGAATGGAATTTTGTATTTCATGCTTTGTTGCGAATCGCGAATTTATGCTTTCATTTTGGGTAACACCACAAAAAAAGTTGTTCCTTTCCCTACTTCACTTTCAAACCAAATTACGCCACCGCTGCCTTCAATAATTTGAAGTGCAATGGCAAGTCCCAAGCCCGTTCCGCTCGATTTTGTTGTAAAATTCGGTACAAAAACTTTGGTGTAATTTTCTTCAGCAATTCCAATTCCATTATCCGCAATTTCAACTTGTAGCATTTCGTGTTTTTCAATAATAGAAACATTTATTTGCGGCTCTCTTTCTTCTGGCACCGATTGGATGCCATTCTTTACAAGGTTATTGAAAACACTCAAAAGTTGGTTTCTATCAGCAAACACAATCGAATTTTCAACTTGTAAATTATAGTTGATAATTACATTTTCTTCTTTACTAAAAAGGTCGCAAATACCTTGTAGCATATTGTTTAAATCTACGGGCTCATTTTCGCCTTTAGGCATTTTAGCAAAGGTTGAAAACGAGGTGGCAATAGCCGAAAGATTATCAATTTGCTCAACTAAAGTTTGGGTAACTTTTGCAGCAAGTTCTGTGATGCGCGGATTATTTTCATTGATGGCTTTCTGCAAATATTGAATGCTCAACTTCATTGGTGTGAGCGGATTTTTTATTTCGTGCGCAATTTGCTTTGCCATCTCGCGCCAAGCTCCTTCTCTTTCTGTTCTTGCCAACTGTTCGGCACTATTTTCTAACTCGCGAATCATTCTGTTGTATTGCTTTACCAATACACCAATTTCATCATCTCTGCTCCAAATTATTGGCTGATTGGGACTTCCTAAATTTACCATTTGCATTTTTTGAGCAATGTAATTGAGCGGTTTGGTAACAGAATTTGAAATAAAATAGGCTATTAAGATTGCTAACAAAAGCAAGAACACATACACGTTCATCAATGCAATTAAAAACGAATCAATCTCATCGCTCGATTTCAACTTTGTTTCATAATCAGGAAATACCACAAAACCTGTGAGTTTAGTTTTGTTGGTGAGTTGATAGTAAGCAGATTGATAATTAAAAGTGCCAATTTGCTCTTGCATATTCAACTGCTCTTTGTCATTGTTTTTTAGTTGGAAATAAGCTATAGGATTCATTTTATACGAAACAATTCCACGTTCAAAAAGTGGCGGCTGCGAAGTATAAACTAAGTTGCCTAAAGTATCAAAGAAGTTCACATCTACACTATTTGCATAAGCACTTCTTTTTAAATCATTCACAATAATTTCTTCACTAAATGGTTGTGCAGATTTATTCAGTTTGTTGAGCGTGAAATTGAGTGAATTAATTACAGCTTCTTCTTTTTTAATAGCACGTTCACTCATATTGCTGTTGTTTTGGCTCGAGAAAAAAGAAACAGTTATATAGCCAATTGCCACAAAGGAAATGATGATGATAGACAACATCGCGTAGTTGATTCGCGCTTTAAATGAACGCGAAATAGGACTAAACCAGCTTTTGATATTGAATGAAAATTTATAATTGCCGAAAAGCATTTGCACAATGGCAACAAACAATAAAAACACTGTAAACAAGTAGGAGAAAAGCGCTATTGGTTCAAACAAACTTTCTTGCTTTACGGTGATAATTACTCTTCTATCGTTTGTGCCTTTCAAGATGTTATGCTCCCAATCTCCCACATCAATAAAGCGTTCTTTGGTGCCTTTAAAATCTAAGCCATTTGGCCAAACTAATGGATAACTGTAATCGCCTCTATTTGCCAACAACTTATTGTTTCTAAAAATGGCGTAACTGAAACCTTCTTCACTCACTTTTGTAGCTAAATAATTATCAGCCAACAAACGATTGTACAAGTTTTCACTTTCATAAATTCGCGGTTTAAATTCTATGGCAATTGGAGTTTTTTTATTCGTGAAAAGCATTGCTATATAAGAGTTGTAGCCCGAAGAATCTGTACAAAGTTTTAACTTGCTAAAAGTGCTTTTCGATAAGAAGTATTTATCTTTTGCTTGCACATAATCGCTATCGGAGCCAAAACCTGAAAGATAAATTGCAGCATTATATTTACTTAAGTAGCGTGCTAAATAATTTGAAAAAAGGTTCTCCTTTAAAATTCGTATGGACTTTGGATTTGCGATATTGGAACTTGAAAGTGCATTGCTAATTGTAGTGTCTTGTTCAATTTCTTTATAGGTTGTTTCAAAATTATTTTCGGTGAAATAATCATGCTCTTGTAAGAGCATTTCTGCCACTAACTTCCGCAAATTTCTTTCTCTTACTTCAAATAAATTTGAAAAAAGATAGGTAGAAAAAGCACTATATAAAGCGATGGCAATTAAAATTTCAGCAGTGCGCTTTTGAGTTACCACATCTTGGTGTATAAACAAAAAAACAAATAGCCAAGCAGTGCTCCACAAAGCTGCTGAAATATAAATTTCAGCAGTATTAAATAGAGAAGAAAAAAGCACAAACAATAAAAGGCATGCGATACAATGCAATACAAACACTAAAACAGGAAGCTTAATTCCATTTACAATTTTTATTGCAGTGCTACTGAGTAAAAAATGAGAAAGCAGCAAAAAAGTAACGCAAAGCAGCCCAACAAAACTAAAAGTATTTAAACTCAATAAATTGAAAAGCTGAAATGAAATGGAGGAGTCCAACACTAAGGTTTTAACGGCATGTGCCACAAATGCAGAGAAAGAAAATACTGAAAAAATAAGTATAAACTGGCGCAGTTGTTTTTGCCATTTAGGTTTATCTATAGGAAAGTGTAGCACCAAGCGCTTATGCACAAAACTAACGAACCAAAGAATGAAAATACTTAGAATAAAGAGATTGAATAAAGACGGCAATGTTGAAGCTTCGGCATAAAGTTCGGAGCTGAATATTTTATGCTGAAATATTGTAAAGTGCGGTTTTAAAAAGTGAAGTATTAAATAGAAGAGGGCAAAACTCAACACTAAAAACACAGAAGAAAATGCTAACCCATTTCTATTGTAAACATATTTTGCAATAGCATGTATATACAATCCCCAAACAAAACAGATGAGCAAGAATAACAACAAGTGAAATTTATTTACTGAAATTGTGCTCTGTGCATCTTGTTTTTGAATATAAAATAAAGTGCTGCCATCTTCCGCCAATACTGCCTTATCAGGTGAAATATTTTGCCTATCATTTGGTATAATATTTACATCGGAAAAATTGAAGCCAAATAACGGGGCAAACTCATTTCGCAAAATATCGCTCTCGGGATTAAAGTCATATTTTATTGGTAGCAATCCCAGAACTACTTCGCTGTCTATAAGCGGTTTTTTAAATAGAATATACCAGCCGTTTTGTAACTTTTCAAGCGATATACTTTTTGTTGGCTGCACATTTTCAACTAAAACAGCATTGTTTTTTGTCCAAAAAGTAAGGCTATCGTTCTTGTAGAAATACAACCCGAAAGGTTCTTTCTGTAATGAATTTAATGTAGCCAAATCCGCAGAACCATTAAAGCATTTATCAATTAAAGTTGAATTGCCTACAATAGAATTAAATGCTTTTTGCTGATCGAGAATTACCTTAGAAATATTTTTTGCAACTGCCGCTGACCTTTTCGGCAAAGGCTGAAAAACAATAAACAATGCCAATAAAATAGGCAGCACTAAATGCTTTAAATTTCTCCATTTAAAATGCCAACCATTCATATTTTTCTAACCAATAAAATCTAATGTAAAATAAAAAGAGAAATATCGCGAAAAACGAAACTTTTACTTTACTAAACCTGCAATTCTGCCCATGTTCCAAATGTTCATAAACAAAGGGCGATATTGATTTTTCTCTGCTTGTTTTTCTTCGCGTTCCCAAAAGTGCAAATTGCTTACCGGATACAAATAACCAAAATGGTATGCCGTGTGATCCCATCTTTTTCGCGCAATTAAATCTACCGGATAGCGATAATTTTTTTCTCTATCTTCCACAATTTTTAGTGCTTGAACTCTAACTTTAGCAGCGTTTTGTAGCAAAGAATCTGCCTTAAATTTTTCATGTTTAATTTTCGATTCTCGTTTTGCAACTAAATATTTCAAAGTGTTTAAACGGTGAAAAGCGCGCAAAGAAGTAACCTCTAAACCCTCTGCAACTTCAGCATTAAGTTTTGAAGAATCTGTAATAAATGGTTGAACTTTTCTAATTTCAGAAACAACTTTCTTCGTATTTTCTGCAAAGCGATTTAATACAGGAATAACATCTGTTTGTATCTGCTCCAATTCTTTCAAACTTGCTTTATTGCGAATGTATTTATAGCTCAACTTTGGGCGTGGGTGATATTCGTGCGCAATAGATTTTATGCCAATTTCATCAGTAATTGTCATAGCAGTCATCCATTGCATTAGCGAGCTATCTTTTAAATATTCTTGTTGTAGTTTTAAACTTTTATCAAAGCTCGAAAGTATTGCAGAATCAAGTATTTGATGTGCATACATTTCTGGCGTGCGCAATTCTTTTACTCCGTTTGTGGTGTGCTGCCAACTCCAGCGGGCAATGCTCCAATCGTTTAACCAATAGCCCCATTCCCAGCCCGAAGAAAAAGTAATATGCCCCGGGATTTTGTAATAAACACAAGTGTCAATATCAGTTAATCGTGCTTTTAAATATGGCAAAAGCAACATAGGTACAGAATTGTCAAAGGTAATCCAGTAAGCACTTTCCGGATAGTACCAAGTTTCGCGTGTTTTATTTTCTTTCAATAAAAAATTAAAAATATGCCTTTGGTTTTTGTTCTCGTAAACTGGTGCATTTTGCTCGGTCATGTCATAAAACATTACTGTGTGTGCTAAAACTCCACGTTGTTTATCCAGCAAAGCATTAGCGCTATCCAATTGGAAATCTTTTTTGCTCCCTGCTTCATTTTCTAATGTAACCACATGCTGCCTGCCCATCAATTTTGCTTTGGAATTTTCTTGGAGCCACTTCAAAATATATTGTCTTAATTCTTCTTTCTTTTGTTTGTTTCCACCAATAAATTCAGCAGTAGAAAACTCCATATTGATGAAATCCCAATTCGCTTTATTCAGCCAATTCAAATTCCTTTCAATTTGCTTTTTCTTATTTACTGAAGAGCCATAAAGTTGAAAAGCTTTTTGTTGAATCATGTGCAGCGATAAATCAACAGAAACAAGCAATCCACGCTGATGCGCATATTCCGTAAAGGACTTTGCATGTTCAATCCAAGTATCTTTTTTTATACTTCGCAGCAAACAAAATTCAAAGTAATTTTGCCCATTTCGGCAAAGCCAGTTGATATATTCTTTTATATCATTCAGCGCATTTGCCTTGCTTTCGTCAAGCAACTGTTCTGTTAGTTCAAGCGGATGTTGTGTGTGTAAATGAAAACCTTTCTTATCAAAAAGTGGTGTGGCATTCCAATCAAAATCTTCCTTTAGTTTCCATTCATCAAAGTGCGGAATAATTGTTTTGCGCGGATGGTAAAATCGGAAGCCTAATTTTTCTTGCAACAAACCATACAAGCCAAAGCTTATACCTTGAAAGGAAGTTGCATCAAGCATTAAGTGGTATCTCTTCTTTTTATCTTGAACCTGCTGCCAGCGATATTGATGTGCAGGAAAATGTTTGTAAGGGAACACGGCATTTTGAGAAAATACTGTTGGTGCTGAAGCAATGGAATCATCAACATAGGGCAATACAATATTCACTTTCGTAACTTTGCCATTTAAGGTTACTTCGCAATTGCAGGCTTGCTTTAAAAGGCTTTGAAAATCTAAAATTGAAATTGAGGAAATTGAAGTATCTAAAAGTGTTTGCGGTGCAATAATGTTTATTTTCAAATCATTTGAAGCAAATGTGCTTACTGAAAATGAGATGATGGAAAAAACAATAAGTACTAATCTTCTAATAACCATTTTTCTGCAACTTCAAATTCTGTAAAACACTGCACATTCAATCCTCTGTTTTCTGATACTAACTCTGCAAACCTAAGGCGGCTAAAATGAATAGGGAAAGTATCGTAAAAAGCACATTTTAAACCAAAATACAATGGTGCGCATTCTGTAGCTATATTAAATATTTCTGCCTCTTCTAATTTGTATGGACTTTCTGAAATCAGCATCACTTTTTTAGTCTTATGCTTCTTAAGTTCATTTGCCACTTCAAATAAAACCGATCTAAAGAGTTCAATTGAATTTGAATTTGAAGTATAGGTAGCACGGAGGTATTCGGGAGTATTTTCAAAATGAATTGTATAATCTTTTTCCATAAACATCTTCAGGCACATAAATAGTATTTCTATCTATAATCAAAAATTTTCATCACGTTTGTTTTATATTTTTTCGCAAAATGGAAATAAACAATAACCAACTATCGCTCAAAGACTTAAAAAGTTTTTTAATAGCATCAACAAATACACTTTCTATCTCCAAAGAAAGGTTGCAAGCTGTAGCTGTAAATCGCAGTTTTTTAGAAAAAAAGTTAGAAGATAAAAGTGTAAAATATTATGGAATCAATACAGGCTTTGGCGCACTGTATGATGTAACTATAAGCGACAATGAATTAGAACAACTCCAGCAAAACTTAGTAATGAGCCATGCTTGTGGCATGGGCGATGAAGTGCGGAGCGAAGTGGTAAAACTGATGATGTTGCTCAAAGTAAAAGGCTTATCGCTTGGCTACTCGGGCGTGTGTGCCGATGTAATAAACTTACTAATTGCAATGTATAATAACGATATTTTACCCGTAATTTGGGAAGTTGGTTCCTTAGGCGCATCGGGTGATTTGGCTCCGTTAGCACATCTTTCGCTGCCGCTGCTTGGGCTTGGAACAGTTCGCTATAAAGGAGAAAAAATGGACGCAGCGCAAGCATTAAAACTTGCCGGACTTTCGCCTATAAAATTAAAAGCAAAAGAAGGTTTAGCACTTTTGAATGGTACACAATTTATGAGTGCGTGGGGTTGCTTTTCTTTAATAGAAAGCGAAAGAGTAGAGTTGCTTGCCGATTTAACCGCAGCCATTTCTGTAGATGCATTTAATGCTTCGCTTGCACCTTTTCACCCAGCAATACAACGTGTGCGAAACCATAAAGGACAAATAGAGAGTGCGCAAAATGTGCTTAAATTTTTAAGAGGGAGCGAAATTTCTTCACAGAGAAAAGAGCATCTGCAAGATCCATATTCTTTTCGCTGTGTGCCGCAAGTGCACGGTGCTGTTAAGTTTGCCATATCGCAAGTGAAAGAAGTTTTTGAAAGAGAAATAAATGCAGTTACCGATAATCCTTTAGTTTTTCACGATGAAGATTTAATTATTTCAGGCGGCAATTTTCATGGTGAACCATTAGCAATTGCTTTAGATTATTTGAGTATTGCCATGAGCGAACTCGCCAGCATTAGCGAGCGCAGAACCTTTCAGCTTATTTCGGGCAAAAGAAATTTACCTAAATTTTTAGTAGCAAAAAGCGGCTTAAATTCCGGTTTAATGATTCCGCAATATACCGCAGCAAGTATTGTGAGTATGAATAAACAGTTGGCAACTCCTGCTTCGGTTGATACCATTACTTCGAGCGATGGCCAGGAAGACCATGTGAGCATGGGTGCAAATGCAGCAGTAAAATGCTACAAAATTGTTTACAATATAGAGAAGGTTTTAGCAATTGAATTTATGACTGCTATGCAGGCTTTAGAATTTAGAACTCCACTAAAATCTTCACCTTTTATTGAAAAAGTAAAGGAAGATTATCGCAAAATTGTTTCTCCACTTTCTGAAGATAGAATTCTCTACAACGATATTCAGATAACTGTAGATTTTATGCGAACTATAAAGTTGTAGTATGCCTTCAAACAATCTTCAACTTTTAGCAAAATAATTTTGAATAAGTTTGCTCTATGGCGAAACAAAAAACAGTTTATGTATGTCAAAATTGCGGAGCAAATTCAGCAAAATGGGTAGGCAAATGCCCAGTTTGCAGCGAGTGGAACACGTATGTTGAAGAGCACACCAGCAAAGAAGAAGAAAAGGCAAAAGAAAAATCGTATGCAGCTAAAAGCGGCAATGCTGTTCCTGTGCCAATTGGCGATGTGATAGAGCAAGATACAGAGCGTTTAAACACTGGCGATACCGAACTAAATCGTGTTTTAGGCGGAGGTATTGTTGCGGGCTCTTTAATACTTTTGGGAGGTGAACCAGGCATAGGAAAATCTACTTTGTTGCTTCAAATTGCACTTCAACTAAAGGGTGTAAAAATACTTTATGTAAGCGGAGAAGAAAGCGACCGACAAATTAGATTAAGAGCTTCGCGCATTGGCATTCAAAACAAGGATTGTTTTTTGCTTACAGAAACTAATGTGCAAGCAATTTTTAAGCAAGCTGAAATTCTTCAACCCGATGTGATGGTGATAGATTCAATACAAACTTTGCATACGGTTTATGTAGAATCGCCTCCGGGCAGCGTGAGCCAGCTACGCGAATGCACTGCCGAAATTCAGCGCTATGCCAAAGAGAGTGGATTGCCTGTTTTTTTAATCGGGCACATTACTAAAGACGGTATGATTGCAGGACCAAAAGTTCTGGAACATATTGTAGATGTGGTTTTGCAATTTGAAGGAGATCGCCACTACAATTACCGTATGTTGCGCACCATAAAAAATCGCTTTGGTTCCACATCAGAATTGGGGATTTACGAAATGCAAGGCACTGGGCTTCGCGCAGTAATAAACCCAAGCGAAATTTTACTTACACAACGCGAAGAAGAACTCAGTGGCATTGCCATTGCTGCCATGATGGAAGGCGCACGTCCGCTTTTAATTGAAACACAAGCATTGGTAACACCGGCTTTTTACGGAACACCACAGCGCAGCGCCACAGGGTTTGATGTGCGCAGAATGAATATGCTTTTAGCAGTTCTTGAAAAACGCTCGGGTTTTAAATTCGGTACAAAAGATGTGTTTTTAAATATTGCCGGAGGTTTGCGTGTTGATGATCCTTCTATTGATTTAGCAGTAGTTGTAGCGCTTATTTCTTCGTATCAGGATAAGCCTGTTTCTTCTAAAATTGCGTTTGCTGCCGAAGTTGGTTTAAGTGGCGAAGTTCGCGCGGTGAGCAAAATTGAACAGCGCATTGCAGAAGCCGATAAGCTTGGATTTAGCACTATGTTTATCTCAAAATTTAACTCAAAAGGTATTGATGAATCTAAATATCAGTTGGAATTAATTTCAATAAGTAAAGTACAGCAATTAGTGGAAATACTTTTTTAATCTCTGCAAAACACCATCAATGACATCAACACAATTCACAAAACAAATTAGCTTACTCACCGGAATTGCATTTGTGGTAGGTGGCGTAATTGGCATGGGCGCATTTGTGCTTATTCCGCTTATTTGCGCCAAAGCTTACGGTGCAGCTTGGTTAAGTATCACCATTGCTATAGTGGTAAATTTGTTAAGTATTTTTCCGCTTATTCAACTTTCGGCAGCGTATCCGGTGGCAGGTGGTGGTTATGAATATGGTAAAGCATTTTTTAATCCATCAACAGGAATTGTGTTTAGCGCTTGGGCTTTAATTGGTGGTGCGGCAGCCGTTGCATTGGTAGCTTACGGCTTGGTTGAAAGCTTTCAGGCAGTATTAAACTTACCTGTTTCCAATCATTTACTTGCACTCTTTTTAATTCTACTTTTTTGGGGAATATTTTTAGCCGGAGTAAAAACATTAGCAGCAATGCAAATAGCAATGGTTGCGCAAATGTTCGCAGCAATTTTACTTTATGCAATTCCAACTTTAGCCACACATTTTAATCAAGTTGAATTTTCGCTGCCTACACATGCAGATAGCTTTTTCATGGCGATTGTGTTCTCTTTCAACATTAGTTTGGGCTTTCAAATTGTGATGGAGTTGGGCGAAGAAATGGAAAATCCTAAACGGAATATTCCGCTTTCGCTCATTATTGGCGGAAGTTTAGTTTGGCTAATTTATATTCTTATTACTGCGGCTTACATCGGTGCTGTTGGAGTAGAAAATCTTGCTTCAAAACCCGAAATGGTTTCTACTGCAAGTAATATTTTACCGGCTTGGGCTACTGCTTTTGTGCGCTTGGGAATTATTAGTGCAGGAGTTACAAGTTTTGCCGGTGCAGGAGTTGCTATTCCGCGCGAAATTGTGGCTTTGGCACGCGACAAAATATTGCCGCAAAAATTTGCTGAAATAAGTAAAAACGGCACGCCAAAAGCAGCCGTAAATCTCTTTTTTATGCTTGTGTGTTTGCTGCTTTTAATTGGTGATATTTTTCAGCGTAGCGGCATTATGAATTTTTTCTTTGAAAAGGACTCGATAGAATTTTATGGTTTCCTCACCATTTTGGGAATAATGAGTTTAGGTGCGGGCGTTTCATTGGCTTCATTAAAGCTAAAAAGTAAAATGCCCAAATTACTTGAAAATGCCTACATCAAATTTGAGCCTTGGTTGTTGAATAGCTTGGTTGTTCTTTCAATTGCCACTTCGTTATTTTTAATCATTTTAGTAAGTACAAAATGGCTTGTGCCGCTTTTCTTTTTTATAGTTACGGCTTTAGCACTTGCAGCATACAGGTTTAAGCAAAAGAGGAATTGAACTATTTTGCATCTTCAGCAAAATTTGAGTTAAACAAAACACGGTATTAGCAGTAAATTATTTCCTTCGCTGCATCAAGTGTAAAATATGATTTTTAAATCTCTTAGAAATATAGCGCTTCTGTTTTTACTTTTTGCTGCTTCGTGTGCAAAGCAACTTGCGCCAACACAATACAGCTACGAGCGCGAAAACATTAACGGAAGCATACAAGCCGATAGTAAAATTGAGGCAATGATTAAACCATATAAAGACTCTTTAGATGCTATTATGAACGGTGTAATTATTGTGAATGATGATATGCTCACCAAACGCCAACCCGAAAGTAATTTAGGCAATGTGTTGGCAGATGCCATGCTGAGCCAAGCTAATAAATGCTGCGGCAAAAAGGCAGATGTTGCGGTGCTAAATCAAGGAGGTATTCGTGTGGCACAACTTGCTCCGGGCAACGTAACACTTGGCGATATATATGAAATTATGCCTTTTGAAAATCGGCTGGTTCTTATGGATTTAAAAGGAAGCGATTTGCGCCAACTTTTTGATGCAATAGCGCATGCCGGAGGCTGGCCAATTGGCGGAGCAAAATTTAAAATTGATGGTGAAAAGGCCGAAAATATTACTGTTGGCGGTTTGCCCTTAGATAATACTAAAACCTATTGCTTAGCTATTTCTGATTACCTTGCCGATGGCGGTGATAAGTTAGGTATGATAAAGGGAAAGCCGTATATTGATTCGGGGAAAAATATTCGCGAAGCTTTTATTGATGAGTTTACTGAAATGAATAAAGCAGGAAAACATCTTAAAAGCTATTTAGACAATAGAATTGAAAAATAAATCACTACAATTTTAGTTATGAAAAACTTTCTAAAAGAACTCGGAATAGAGGATAACAATTCAGGCGCTTCAACCGGAAAAAAATGGTTGAAAGCAAAGGGCGAAGCAATAACATCTTTCACTCCCGTGAATGGAAAAGCAATTGCTAAAGTTACACAAGCTGCTGCAAGTGATTATGAAACTGTTGTAAAAACTGCGGTGCTTGCACAAAAAGAATGGCAAAAAATACCTGCACCACAACGCGGAGAAATTGTTCGCCAAATTGGAGAAGCACTGCGTGCAAAAAAACATGCTTTAGGCAGTTTAGTAAGCTACGAAATGGGTAAAAGTTTGCAAGAAGGCTTGGGCGAAGTGCAAGAAATGATAGACATCTGCGATTTTGCTGTTGGGCTTTCACGCCAGCTTCACGGGCTCACCATGCACAGCGAGCGCCCCAACCACCGAATGTATGAGCAATGGCATCCACTGGGTGTTGTTGGCATCATTAGCGCATTTAATTTTCCTGTTGCCGTTTGGAGTTGGAACACTATGTTGGCTTGGATTTGTGGCGATGTATGCATTTGGAAGCCAAGCGAAAAAACACCGCTTTGCGCAGTTGCATGCCAAAAAATTGCAGCAGAAGTTTTTGCAAAAAATAATTTGTCGGAAGGAATCTGCAACCTTGTAATTGGCGGTGCCGATTTAGGCGAAAAATTGAGTGCCGATTCGCGCATTGCTTTGGTAAGCGCCACAGGCTCCACACGCATGGGCAAAGCCGTAGCACAAACTGTAGCAGCAAGGCTCGGCAAATCACTTTTAGAACTTGGTGGCAACAATGCTATTATTGTTTCACAACATGCCGATTTGGATATTGCTATTCCATCAATTGTGTTTGGAGCGGTTGGCACAGCAGGACAACGCTGCACCACCACCCGCAGACTCATTATTCACAAAAGCAAATACGAAGAGCTTAAAAAGCGGTTGAAAAAAGCCTACACACAACTTAAAATTGGAAATCCTTTAGACGAAAAAAACCATGTTGGTCCTTTAATTGATAAAGCTGCCGTGAAACAATATGAAAAAGCAATTGCAACCGCCAAAAAAGAAGGTGGAAAAATATTGGTAGAAGGCAATGTACTTAAAGGAAAAGAATTTGAAAGCGGCTGCTACGTTCAACCTTGTATTATTGAAGCCAACAATAAAATGAAGATTGTGCAGCACGAAACTTTTGCTCCAATTCTATATCTTTTAAGCTACGAAACCATTGAAGAAGCTATTGAAATTCAAAACGGTGTGGCGCAAGGTTTATCTTCTTCTATTATGACTTTAAACCTTCGCGAAGCAGAACTTTTCTTATCTGCACGCGGTAGCGATTGCGGCATTGCCAATGTAAATATTGGAACAAGTGGAGCAGAAATTGGCGGAGCTTTTGGTGGCGAAAAAGAAACCGGTGGCGGACGCGAAAGCGGCAGCGATGCTTGGAAAAATTATATGCGCAGACAAACCAACACTATCAATTACGGCACGCAATTACCTTTGGCACAAGGAATAAAATTTGATTTGTAAATACCTATAGAGAATGAGCGAAACACAAGGAAACAATATAAATATTGACAACTATTTAGATAGCCATTTTATTCATCGTAGCAACTGGCTTAGAGCTGCTGTGCTGGGTGCAAACGATGGAATTATTTCAGTTTCGAGTATTGCTATTGGTGTGGCTACAGCAAGCGCCAATAGCGACCCAGTGGTAATTGCAACACTTGCCGGTTTGGTAGCCGGAGCGCTTTCTATGGCTGCTGGCGAATATGTTTCTGTAAGTTCACAAACCGATACCGAGCAAGCAGATATTGCTCGAGAAGCGGAAGAGCTAAGCGAACATCCGGAAGAAGAACTTCAAGTTTTAGCCGCTATTTATGAAAAACGTGGTTTGAAAAAAGAAACCGCTTTAGTGGTTGCAAAAGAACTTACTTCACACGATGCTTTAGCAGCACACGTAAGAGACGAATTAGGCATCAATGAAATTACACAGCCCAATCCAATTCAAGCGGCTTTTGCCTCAGGTGCTTCATTCACAATTGGTGGAGCTTTGCCATTGTTGGTAACGTTATTTATTCCAACACATTTGTTAGAATATTCGCTTTATGGTTTTTCTATTGTTTTCTTAATACTACTCGGAATAGTTTCTGCAAAAACAGGAGGTTCCAGCATTTGGAAAGCTGTTTCAAGAGTTACTATTTGGGGAACTTTAGCAATGGGTTTAACTGCTTTGGTTGGCTACTTATTTGGTGTTTCGGTTTAGGTCTATTGCAAATATGTTTTTTATGGTTTTGCTAATATTTTTCTGCATTGATAGCCTTGCCCCTTCCAGTGCATCATTTCGGCATCCCGGAATTCCTCTTGCTTGTATTCTTGACATACATTAAAATATCCTCCATTAGCACCACTTGTTTGGCTTCCTACACATTTTACCCACGATGAGGTTTTGCAATCATTATGTCTGCATTCAAAACATTTTGTTTTTGTGCAAGCGGGCAACAGTTATTATCGTAAGTGCCGCGAATAAAAGTTGTTTCATATTGCTTTTTTTAGTTACTAATTCTTCCTATCCTTCCTTTTGTTGGAATAAAAACTTTACTTTTTTACTTCTGCTATTCTTTTAAAAATTTTTGTATTGAATAGTTGCCAGTTTTTACAAAGTAAAACCCTTGTGGTAATATAGAAATATTGATATTGTTTTCCCCTGCTTGAATGGTAGATTCAAGAACTTTTACACCTGCTAAATTTGTGATTACAATATTGGTGTTTTCTTTAGATTTTATATTGATAGTATTTGTGGCCGGATTTGGATATACGCTTATTGTTGTTGCTGAAATTTTGTCAATAGCGTTTGGCAATTCAACACAAATATTCTGCACAATGTTTGAAAAATGGTAAGTGCTGTCATCAGTTAATACTGCAAAGCGACTGAAGTAACAACCGTATTTTACATCAGTAGCTATAAAATTCAAATTCTGGCCGGGTGCTCCTGCAAAGAAAGAAAAAAGTTCTCCATAGCTATCAGGTACTTTTGCTGTGTCTTTGTATAAATAGCAATTGGCTACACCACCTTTCACAGCAACATTTTGAGGCAAAACCACATCGAACGAAACTGTTCTGGCAGCATTGTTTACTGTGATGGTTGGAGGTGCTAAGTCGTAAACAAGTTTTTGTGCTTGTGTTGTAGAAACTGCCAATAAAATAGCGATGAAGGTGAAGAGTCTAATTATTTTCATACTGTTGTCTGTTTCTGCAAGCATAGTAATTTTTCAAAAATATTTAAAGGTCGATTTTATTCTATTGATTTTTTGGAGCCATAAAATCTAACGGGCTTTTCACTTTCGCTGTGTTTTTATCACTCACATGCGCATAAATTAAAGTGGTTTTTATATCGTTATGTCCCATCAATTTTTGAATGTGCGAAATATCTGTTCCATATTCAAGAAGGTGCGTAGCATAACTATGGCGCAATCCATGAATGCCAATTTGCTTGTTTATTTTAGCTTTTTTCATCGCTTCTTTAAATACCAGTTGCGTACTTCTTATGCTGAATTGTCCGCCATACTGACCTTCAAAAAGATATTCTTTTGGGCGATAATTTTGATAGTAAGAACGCAGGTCTTCTAAAACTGTTTTTGGCAAATTAACGTAGCGATCTTTTTTGCCCTTAGCTCTTTGTATCATTACTTGCATAGACTTGCTATCAATGTCGCTAATTTTTAAGTTCACGATTTCGCTAACGCGCAAACCCATACCGTAGCACAATTGCAAAATGAGCCGATGTTTGATGTTTTTGGTTACCTCAAAGAGTTTTTTAATATCGTCTGTGTTTAAAGATTTTGGGAGCAGCAATGGCTTTTTAGGGCGTGGAATATCAAAGAACATTTTTTCTTGGTGTAATACCTTTTCGTAATAGAATTTAATGGCATTTATGCGGCTGTGTATTTGGTTTTCAGATAACTTTAATTCTTTGTGGCAATATAGAAAATAGCTCTGTAATTTTTCGGCTGAAAGATGGTGAACCGGAAAGTCTTTTAGAAGATAAAGCAATTGCGCAAATTCTATGGAGTACGTACGCGAAGTGTTTGCAGAATAGCCTTTTAGCACCAACATATTTTGAAATTTCAAAAACTCGGGCATATTGATGGCGGAAATTTTAGACATTACTTCTTTTCCAATAAAGTCAATCTCTAAGTTGCAAAGCCTGCGGTAGTGTTGATTATCGGGTAGATACCAAGCCTTTTGTGAAGCCGACCATTTAGCAGTTGTATTATTTCGCAACGTATTGATAAGTTTGGCATCATACGCAAACTGCAACCAAATCACATTCGATTTATGGTGCGTGCCTAAAGTAATTTCATACTTTTTAGGATCGAAAATCTCCTTCGCATTTTTAGTATCCATAAGCCTTCGCATATTTAATATCCGCTAAAGTAAAAACAAATAAGTACTTGATAGCTAATGTTTATAATGTTTTATGTAAATAAGAAAACCTTCGTATATTTGGGAGTTAGCACTCACCCTAAAAAGACAACGACAGTGATAAAAATAACGAACAGACAAAAAAATAATGACACCAGCCGCACAAATGGCACATTTGGTTTTGCCCGACACACAAGCCGACCCTTCGCAAAACCAAAAGAGCCATTATTTGCCAACGCACCGACAGAACAAATGATAAATTCAATAAACTTGTAGTAGATGAAAAAACTAATCTTTTTAACTCTTTTACTTTTGATAGCTTCAATCGGCTTCAGTCAATCTTATTTGGGCTGGGTGACAAAACAGGTCAACTTTAGACAAGGACCCGGAACTAACTACGGAGTAATTTCATCATTGAAACCGGGAACACAAATCTTTATTGTCTCTCTTGAAACTGAAAATGATTTCTACAACATTATTGACATTGCTACCGACAAAGAAGGCTACATACATAAGTCGTTTGTAAAACTTGGGGACGTTGTTGAAAAAAATGAAAGTGGAATGTTTACCCCAAGCGGTAAAACTTCGACTTATAATCCTGAAATTGAAATATTCAACAACACTACATTAACCTTAACACTAAAACTCAATAGCGAGACATACACATTTTCACCGAAGCAAAAACGAACAATAACATTAAGCCCAGGAACATATAATTATCGTGCTTCTGCACCAGGCGTTATTCCAAACATAGGCACTGAATATATGGAGAGTAATATGGGCTATACTTGGCAATTTTATATAGTAACCGAAAGAAGATAAAAGTTATGCAATTTCTTAACCCAATAGAATTACTAGAATTAGAAAATGCTGATGTAGCGGCAATAGACAATTCAGTTATCAAAAAGGCAAAACGCAAACTATTTGCAGAAATTGACCTTTCAGACAATGGACATTTTGATTATAAGGGGATTTCGCTTACTAAAACAGATTGCGAAAAAGTCATTGACGATTTAGAAAACAATAATGCATTAGAATTTTATTCTCATCTATCCTCAAACAAACTTTTGAATGATTTTCTAGTGAATGGCAATGATAAACTTTTTACATCATTCAAACAGGAAAGTATTTACAAGTTACCTGAGTTTATAAAATTTATAAGTCCGTTTTTTGCTCCCAAATTTGACAAAGCCATATTAAAAGCATTTGTTGATGCGGATGAAGAAAAACTTAGAAGCATATTAAGAACTCAAAACCTAATAAGCACAGCAGACCTAAATATTGCATTCAAGGGGCTTAGCATTGAAATTCAAAATAGATTACAGCAGATTGACGCAATAACTAAAGACATTAAAAATGAAGAGTCTGAATATTCTGATGATGACATTGATGAAGTTATAGATTTAGTAAAAGATGTGTTTCCCACAGAACTACTTAATCAACTACCAGCATATTTTCAAAGTCAGATAAATAAAATAGCTGCTTCCATCAACTACTTACAGCTTGCAATTTGGAATGAGTTTAACACGACATCTGTATCATTGCATTTACTTGAGCATTTGCTAGAGTTAAACATTGAAAGTGTTAGCAAGCCTACCTTCCAAAAAAATTATGACATAGTTAGAAAAAAACACGAAGAAAGAATTGAACAAGAAAAAAATGCCCCAACATTAAAAAAGTGGGCTACAATTTTATTGACAATACAAGCTCAAATAAAGAACGTTGAGAATAAATCAATTCAAGCTACCGATGCTTTAGATAAAATTAAACAGTTGGTAGCAGTTTCAGAACTAAATTCTTTGCCTTCATTTGCTAACGAAATAAGAACTCAGATTGGATATTCTATTAGAAGCCTCTCAATTTCTTGCTGGAATAAACAAAATGATATAAAAACATCGCTTTCCTTGATAGCTTTCGCATTACAAATTAATGTTAATGAGGAAGCAAAAGTAAAATTCAAACAAGACAAAGCAGAACTTGAAGAATTAGAAAAAAAATACAAGGGTATTTTAGTTTGTCACTTTTGCGAAAAGAATCCGCCTGACGATAATTGCGGTATTTCTCAAACAATATATAAAGAGACATATCGAAGCTATTTTCCAAGACGTGTGCAGTTTTCATATACAGATGTAACAATTCCAAGATGTAAGAATTGTAAGGAAATCCACTCTAAGGGAAGTCAAAAGTTTTCTTTGGTTTTCTTTGTAGCACTTGTTTTAGGTGTAATAATCGGTGCAATGACCGAAGGCGAACATTTTATAATAGGAGGTATTATTGGAGCTGTGGCAGGTTGGATAGTGGGTAAGATTATGGAAGGGAATCAAGTTAGTAACAGTGGAATTAAAGACGCATCAGAATCTACACTCTCAAAACATCCTTTACTAATTGATAGAATTAGAGAAGGTTGGACATTTTCAAAACCAAGTGCATAAAAATCAAAAAATATGAATGAACAAATAAAAGTGCCGAAAATTTACATTGACTTGTTAGACCAAGTTTTTGAAATTGAAAAAAAGGTCGAAGCCCTTACAGAATCAAATTCAATTAGCCGAAATGTTAGTAGGTTAAAAGAAATATTTGAACAATTGGAAACTGATGGTGGATTGTTTTATCACAACCCCATTGGAGAGTCATATAACGAGACAAGAACTGATATTGAAGCGAGTATTGCTGGTAATTCTGCTGACAATTTAATTATCACAGAAGTTATTAAACCAATAGTAAGGTATCGCAAAGGCGGTATTACACTCATTGCAAGAAAAGGCATTGTTGTCGCAGAATCTAAATCTTAACTTTTAAATCATTATCACAATGGAAAATACAATCAATTTCGGAATTGACCTAGGAACAACAAATTCGGCAATTGCCAAATTTGTAAAAGGCGAAGTTATCGTTTTCAATAATCCTCTGGATTATGGTAGGGCTACCCTACCTTCGGTAGTAGCATATTTAAAAGACAAAATAATAGTTGGAAGTAAAGCAAAAGAATTATTTGAGAAGCAAAAGAAAGATGCTTTTACACAAGCATTTTTCAAACGTAAAATGGGAACATCTGAAAGTTTCCCAATCAAGTCTCAAAATCGTTCTGTTACACCAATAGAACTATCAGCCCAAGTTCTTAAAGAACTAAAAACATTTGTAAATACTGGAGATACATTAGAATCAGTAGTCATTACAATTCCTGCTTCATTTGACCTAATACAATCAAATGCAACCAAAGAAGCAGGTTATCAAGCAGGATTTAAACAAGTGGTTTTATTGCAGGAACCTATTGCAGCTAGTTTGGCCTATGCCAATATGAAGAAATCAAAGGAGCTTAACGATGGTCAATGGTTGGTGTATGACTTTGGAGGCGGGACATTTGATGTAGCGTTAATTAAAATAAAAGATGGTGAAATGAAAGTTATCGACCACGAAGGCAACAACTTTTTAGGTGGTGCAGATATTGACCAAATGATAGTGGATAAACTCGTAATCCCAAAAATAAATGCTGAATTTTCATTTGAGAACCTCGAAGATGAAATGAAAAGTGCATCAGGCAAATTAAATTCAAAGTATTATACATTACTCTACAATGCAGAAAAAGCAAAAATTAACCTATCGGCAGTAAGTTCAGCAGAAATTGAAGTTGTTGGATTTGAGGATGAAGATGGCAATGAGGTTGACTTTGAAATGACAATTACTCGTTCAGAACTTAATGAATTAATAAAAAATGCGGTAGATAGCACTATTGAAATGATTAAAACCATTTTGACAAGAAATTCACTTGGTTCAAAAGACATTCAATTTACATTAATGGTGGGCGGCTCAACATATATTCCTTATGTAAGACAACGAGTAGAAGAAATATTGCAAATCCCAGTAAATTGTGAAATTGACCCCACAACCGCAGTGGCAGTTGGTGCCGCATATTATGCAGCAACTAAACAAAAGGAGATTTCCAAATCTGATAAACAGCAAAAGAAAACTGCATTATCTATAAAAGCCAGTTATAATAAGGCATCTAAAGAAAAGGATGAATTATTCGCTGCAAGAGTAACAGGAGAAACCGAAGGTCTATTTTATAAAATAGTCAGACAAGATGGTGGATTTGATTCAGGATTAAAAAAACTTACTGAGAGAATCAGCGAAGATTTGCCATTGGTTGAAAATGCCTACAATTTCTTTTCATTAACTGTTTATGATAGCTTGAATAATGTTGTGGAAACCGACATTGAACCCATTGGAATAAACAGCGGGTTTGGTATTAGTGGTCAACCATTACCAGAGGACATTTGCTTAGAAGTGGATGATTTGGATAATCCTGGTTCAACTAGATTATTTTTACTATTCCAGCGAAATACCATTTTGCCAACAAAGCGAACAGTTACTTTTCCGTTAAATAAAACTGTTTTAAAAGGTAGTAATGACGAGGTGATTAAAGTAAATGTATTACAAGGCTCTCACCTATCACTACCCGAATCGATTAAGACTATTGGATATATTGAGATTAGCGGGAAGAATCTAAAAAGGGATATTTCCAAAGGTTCTGATATAGAAATAACCATCACTATTTCTGATAGTCAAGACTTAACAGCATCCGCCTATCTAACAATGGCAGACCAAGAATTCAAAGAGACTTTTAATCCTAAAGAAAGGCATATGCCAGTAAACCTATTAAAAGAACAAGTCGAAGTCCTATCAGATAAATTGGAAGAAGAAATTGAACAAGCAACAGAAAAAGAGGACTACGAAACAGCAAGTGCTTTATCAAAATTGAAGAAGGAAATGGAAGTTGTTGCTGAGGAAACTGAAAGTCTGACTCCTGATGATGTTACCGATAAAAGATATCAACTTGAAGACAAGAAACGTAAAATAGCACAGGAAATTGACAGTGCAACAAAGCACAAAAGATTACAAAAGGTTAGAGAGCATTACTTTGAGACTAAAGAGGAATGCTTAAAACTTATAAATGATAGCGGTAATGACCACGAAAGAAAGACATACAATGATATTGTAGCACAGGAAGATGCTTTTATGTCAACAAATAGCCCTATTAAAATTCAAGAGAAATCAGATGAGTTGCACAGTATTATTGGCCAAATCAAATGGAGAACTCCTGAATTTTTGAAAGGAATTTTTAATTGGCTTAAAAATGAGCAACATAAAATGAGAGACCAAACAGAAGCCAAAAGCCATATTGATTCTGGAAATTTTGCAATAGAAAGTCAAAATTGGGATAGGTTAAGAGAAATTAACTTTGCATTGTTAGACCAATTACCAAGAGGAGCTAAAGAACAAATAACAACTAAAATTGGATTTGGACTATGAAAACAGAAGCATTCCAAAATTTACTGCTTAAATCAGCAGTTTCTGTAATTGCCTGTGATGGCAGTATAGACGAAGCAGAAATTTCAGAAATCAGAAATATGGCTGAAAATGAAATTTACTTTATGGGTTATGATTTTGAAGAACCACTTGAAGCAAATCTTCAAACAATAAAAGAAAGAGGGAAATCAGCTATTAATGACTACCTGAAAGAGTTAACGAGTGCTAATCTAAACGACAATCAAGAATTGCTTTTGATTGAAGTTTTGATAAGAGCCATTGAATCGGACGAAAGGGTTGAGCCAAATGAAGTTAAGTTTCTTCAAATGGTAAAATCAAAACTGAAAACAAGTGAAGAAACCATTATCACTAAGTTTCCAAAGCAAATGAATTATTTGATAGACTTCCATAATTATGGACTTCACGAAGAATTTACAGATGAGATTAAATTTGAATAATGTCATAAAAATCGTCTTAGCGATTTTGTTCTTTCTCTGTTTAGTAGATATGCCTTATGGATTTTATCAGTTTGTAAGATTCGCAGGTCTAATTGGATTTGCAATTTTAGCTTATCAAGCACACGAACAAGGCAGGCAAACAGAGATGATTATTTACGGTGGCCTTGCTTTGTTATTCCAACCGTTTTTCAAAATCGCACTTGGCAGACAAATGTGGAACATAGTTGACATAGTTGTAGGAATAGGACTTATAATATCAATATTTATGAAACCAAAGGAAAGCCCACGCTAAAAGCAAGCACATTTGCAATTCGCACAAGCCAACGCACAGACCTAAAATTGCAAAAGAGCTTGCTTTACCAACGCACCAAGACAGACACAAAATGACAACGAACAAACACGACAGAAAAGAAGGGCGAAGTGCTAACATGCGTTTGGCGTCATGCGGGGTGAAGTGGTTAAATTCAAGTGCAGTTTTTCAAATCAACTTTAGTGCTGGGTTGACAGTTTTGTACATCGAAATCCCGCACGAACGCCAAGCGCAAAACCGTTATCGGTCAGCTTAAAAAGCGACAGTGCATAAAACAAACAGACAACAATAAAAGAAAAATATGATACCTGACTACCAATCAATAATGCTTCCAATGCTCCGACTTGTAGCGGACAAGAAAGAACATAAGTATCGTGACTTAATTGAAAACTTGGCGACCGAGTTTCAAGTAACAGACGAAGAACGCAAGGAGCTTTTAGCAAGCGGACTTCAAGCAATTTTTGACAATAGGGTTGGTTGGGCAAAAACATATCTAAAAAAAGCAGGACTGCTTGACTCTCCCAAACGTGCAACTTTTGTAATCACACAACTTGGGCTTGACACCTTAAAGAAAAATCCCGACCGAGTAGATGCAAAATATTTAAGACAATTTCCTGCATTTCTTGAGTTTCAAAATGCAAGTCGTAACGACAACAACACTGATGAAGAAGTTGCGACACAAGAGCCGAGCGACCAGACACCTGAAGAAAATCTCGACAAAGCGTATCAGCGGATACGTAAATCATTAGCATCTGAATTGCTCAACAAAGTGGTTGAACTTTCTCCAACATTCTTTGAGCGACTTGTAGTTGAGCTTTTAGTAAAAATGGGCTATGGTGGTTCAATAAAGGACGCTGGTAAAGCAATTGGAAAAAGCGGTGACGAAGGAATTGACGGAACAATTAAAGAAGATAAACTTGGACTTGATATTATTTACGTTCAAGCAAAAAGATGGAAACCTGGCAATGTTGTAGGACGACCAGAACTGCACAAGTTTGTTGGTGCGTTAGCTGGACAAGGTGCAAAAAAAGGCATCTTCATTACGACATCGAATTTCACTAAAGAAGCGTTGGACTACACACCAAAAAATGAAACTAAAATTGTCCTCATTGACGGTGAACAATTAGCTCAACTAATGATTGACTACAATCTTGGTTGCACGACACAACAGATTTACGAACTTAAAAAAATTGACAGTGACTACTTTGGCGAAGAGTAACATTAACGAAGGACAAGAAAGCCGAACCGATAACACGGGTTTTGCGTCAGGCGGGGTGACGTGCTTCTATTGACAATTTTGTGTATAATTGAAGTGCGGTTCTTCGTATCGAGTGTAGTGCTAAAAACCCCGCCCGAACGCAAAGCCCGAAAACGTTATGCCTCATTGTAAAAAGCCGACCCGCATTCAGGCACATTTGGTTTTCCCGACACTCAATGCCGACACAGAAAAACCAAAAGAGCCTGAATTTTTGCCAACGCCTCAAAGAAGACTGAAAAAGAATTTTGAAAAAAAATTTGGAGACCACCCCCTGACCCATCCCATCTTTGTAGCGTAATTAATTATTAACATTTAAAACGTAACAAAATGAAAAGACAAATTGAAGTATTTACAGCAGGGTGTCCCGTATGTGAACCCGTAGTAAAAACAGTAAAAGAAATGGCTTGTGGTTCTTGTGAAGTAACCGTTTACAACCTTGTAGAACAATGTGACGACAAAGTCTGCGTTGACAAGGTGAAAAAGTATAACATTACTTCCTTGCCCGCTGTAGCTGTTAATGGAAAATTGCTTGCTTGTTGCCAAAACAAAGGAGTGAGTAAAGAAGAATTGGCAGCAGCAGGAATAGGCAAAGCCAACTAAATTTTTAACCATCTCATCCTATCTTCAAAATTTGGAGATGGGATGAGATTTAATTGTAATAATATGTTGCCACGAGATTTGACAAAAGACCTTAAAGACCGTTTAAACAGTATAAAAGGTCAAGTTGAAGGAGTAATAAAAATGCTTGACGAAAGTGATGACCCTGCTCAAATCTTAAATCAATTTAAAGCAATCAACAAAGGGTTTGAAAAAGCTCAACACTTGCTATTGGACGAAGTGTTCAGAAAAGCATTGGCAATGAAGATTGCCGAGGCATTAGAAACTTGCCCGGGCAATTGTGGACAAGAAGAAAAAATAGCAATTATTAGAAATCAATTTCCTGATTTGGGATTATTTGAGCTAACAGACAAAATGAAGGAAATGAAGGCTATAGAAGATTTTTTACTACGGACTAAAAAACAATAATATGAAAATAGAGAATATTCAAATGAAGGTATCAGGGCTAATGTGTTCCTTCTGCACAATGAGTGTAGAAACAGCACTAAAGCGTAAACCTGCCATTAAAAGTGTTATGGTGAACCTTGTTCACGGTATTGTGTTGGTTGAAGCTGACACGACTAAAATAAGCCGTGAGCAACTGGCGGAAGCAGTGGAAAAACTGGGCTATACGGTTTCATCTACAGAAGCACAACAGTATAAAACAGATGAAGACCTTTTCAGCCTAATTAAGCAACGTGGCACTATTGGGATGGTGGCTTCTGTCATTGGTTTATTGGTTGACCCATTAAACCTGTTTCGATTACCTCAACCATACCCGGCTTATTTTAGTTTGGTCATTGCATCTTTTGTTTTGCTTTGGGTAGGATACCCTATTTTGCGGAAAACGATAATGGCAATAAGCCAAAGGGTAATTAATGCCAATGTGTTATTATCTGCCGGAGCTTGGGGTTCCTATATTGTAGGTATTTATTCTCTTTTCAATCCTGAACTACCGAACTTTTTGCCGGTAGCGGCTTGGCTAATGTCCCTTCACCTTTTCTTTGCATATTTCAAATTAAATACCCGTAAAAAAGCCTCTGATGCAGTACGTAAGTTAATGAACCTGCAACCCGCCAAAGCCAGGGTAAAACGCGGTGTGCAATGGGTTAATGTGTTAACCAATGATATAGAGGTTGGTGAAATAGTGGAAGTTAGACCTGGTGAACGGATCCCTTTAGATGGCGTAGTACTGGATGGTGATGGAAGTGTTGATGAGGCAAGTTTTACAGGCGAAAGTACTCCTGCGTTTAAGGAGGTGGATAGTTTGGTAATTGGTGGCACTTTAAATCTCGATGGTGCTTTACAAATTAAAGTTTCTAAAATTGGAGAGGACAGTTTCCTGAATCAGGTAGTTAGTATAATGAGTCGTATAGCTGAAAAAAAACCACCGGTTGAATTGTTAGCAGATAAATTAATGAACTATTATGGTCCGGTTGTTTTTATCGTTGCTGCTATTGCATTTGTTGTTTGGGGCGTTTCAACGGGCAATTACATTCAGGCAACACTTGTTTTGCTCACCACCATCATTATGGGTTACCCTTGTGCATTAGGAATCACCACACCAATGCTCGCTGCTATAGCTGGAGGTAAAGGAATTTCCATTGGACTTTTAGTGAAAGCAAGTGAAGTATTTTATGGATTATCAAAAATAGATACCATTGTTTTTGATAAAACCGGTACACTTACTTATGGCAAACCTACCGTAACAGACGTTCGTGTCTTGAAAGGAAATAGAATGGAATTATTGTCGATTGCTGAAGCATTGGAAAGTAAATCAGAACACCCGATAGGTAAATCTATTTCTTACTTTGCACAAAATGAAGGTATTCCTAAGCTACCCATCAATAATTTTAAAGCAATCCCAGGTAAAGGTGTAACTGGAAAAATTAATGAGGAAACGATATTGGCCGGCAACCTTTCTTTTATTGAACAAAATGAAATAAATGTTTCTATTGAACACAAAAGTATAATACAGGACTTAGGCAGTGAAGGAAAAACCGCTGTACTTATTTGTAAGGCGAATGATGTTATAGGTGTGATTGGTTTACAAGATACACCACGCCCAACAGCCGAACAAGTAATTGCAAAAATGAAAAAAAGAGGGATGAGAACAGTAATGCTTACAGGTGATGCTAAGCAAGTTGCCGAGCCCATTGGAAAATGGCTTGGGTTTGATGAAGTACAGGCAGAGTTATTGCCGGATGAAAAAGCTACTGCAATTGAAACATTACAAAAGAAAGGTTATAAGGTAGCAATGGTTGGTGATGGAATCAATGATGCACCTGCTTTGGCTCAGTCAGATGTAGGGATTGCAATTGGCGCAGGAACTGACGTTGCTATAGAATCTGCCGGTGTTATACTAATTGGCGACAGATTGATAGATGTTTTAAATGCTGTTATTTTAGGTAAAGCAAGTTATAAAACAATGACCGGGAATGTGATTGTTGCTGTGCTATTTAATATAGTTGGAATGTTGCTTGCAACACTTGGTTTGATAACACCAATGTTTGCCATTGCAATAATGATTGTCAGTATTTTTGCTATCTTAATTAATACGCTCCGTATAAGAACATTGAAACTTGAAAGCATTTCATTAATAACCTCAGCCACATCTACTGAAATAAGTTTTAAAGTTTCGAATATGGTATGTGGAGGCTGTGCAGAAAAAATTACAGATATTCTGAAAAAAGAAGAAGGGGTAGAAAAGATAGAAACAACGGTGATGAAAAAACTAGTTCGTGTGGTGTTTAACCCTCAGAAAACTAATGCAGAAAACCTTGAATCTACATTGAAAAAATCAGGATATACAATTCAATAAAATTAAAATAAAAATTATGAAACTAATAAAGAATTTATTGCTCATACTATCCTTTATCTTAATCACACCTGCATTTGCAGGTTGCCAACAAAATCCATCAGGAAATGATGCATCTCAATTGGTAGAGGATGAAAAGAAAGTAATTATACCCATTGAAGGTATGTCTTGTATGTCGTGCGTGGCAAATGTAAGAAAGACCCTGTCGGGTATTGATGGGGTGAAGGATGTAAAGGTCAGCCTTCAAGACAAAAATGCCATAGTAACTTATGACCCTAAAAAAGTTACCACAGAGCAATTGAAAAACAGTATAAATAAACTAGGTTATAAGGCTGGCGACATACAAAAATTAGAAGAATGATGTTAGAGGATTTTTTAACTCAATTTATAAGCGCACTTCAAGAAGGCTCTATTGTCAGTTTAGGGATTGCTTTGTTGGCAGGTATAATATCAAGTGGCGTTTGTCCTTGCACATTACCCGTTGGACTTGGTTTTGCGGGCTATGTTGGTAGTGCTTCTGTTCGTGAATCTAAAACAGGTTTTTCTATAACTTTTTCATTCTTTTTAGGCATTGTATTTTGTTTAACATTATTGGGAGCTATTGCAGGTTATTTAGGGGCTTTCCTAACAGAAACTTTTGGGAAATATTGGGCAATGGCAATGGGTATAATTTCATTAATTGCAGCCGGAATTGCTTTCTATGGACCTTATTTGCGTGTACGCCAACTTGAATCTCTGCGTAAGCCGGGAATAGGTGGGTCATTTTTATATGGCTCAATTTTTAGTTTAGGAACATCAGCAGCTCCTTTACTATTATTGTTATCTGTTGCAGCAGCTAAAGCAAGTGTTTTTTACGGATTAATTTTGGCGCTTTTATTTGGGGTTGGAAGAGGACTACCCTTTTTAATTGTTGGACTTTTTGCAAGCTCTGTTTCAAAAATTGCCAAATTGACTTGGTTAAGGAAGAGTATTCAAATTATAAGCGGATTAGCGTTATTGTATTTAAGTTTCTATTTTTTCAGACTTTTCAGCTATTACCTTTAGACAAGAACAAACCCACCCTTCACATCCATACACATTGGCAAGTCGCTCAATCCAGCCACACAAGCCAAAACTTGCCAAAGAGTATGGCTGTCCCACCGCAACGGACGAAAAAGAACAACGAAGGCATAACAGCACCTAAACGCAAGCAGGGGTTTCGTGCTTCGTAGGACAGAAAAGTAGTATATTTGTGAGCAGTTCTTCGTAGAAAGTGCAGTGGTTTAAGCCCTGCCTGCGTTTAGCTGCAAAACGTTATGGGCAAGGCTAAAAGACGACAAGAACAATGACAGAGAATTACACGATAGACCAAATCAGAGATGAAATAATAAAGTTCAAAAATGACCCTGACTTTCAAAAGTTAGAAAATTTTTACTATTCAAAATCATTCTCTGAAATTTTGGGCGTGAGCAGAAGGGAAATTAGTCATAGTGGATTTCTCGCTTGGTTACTTGGAAACTTAGAAAGCCATAATTTGGGTGAGTTCTCAATCAAAAAGTTCTTAGACATTATTTTAAAATTTAGCAATGACAAATTAAAAAGGAGACACAGCGACCTTTTTAATGCTTTTGTTACAGAAGACTATTCAATCGAAAGATTATTTGTTAAATCAGAATATGCAATTAAAAATGTTGGTAGACTTGACATATATATCGAATTGACACTTTTGATAGCAGGAAAAACAAAGAACATTAGGATAGTAATTGAAAACAAAGTTGAAAGCAAAGAGAATAACGACCAAACAAACAGCTACTTCAAATACTTTAATCCAACGCAAAATGATGACAACATTGTAATCTATGTTTACTTAACACCTATTTCAACGCTTGACCTAATAGAACTGACAGAACCTGAGTGTAACTGTAAAGAGTTTATCCAAATAAACTATCAGTCTATAGTTGACTATTTAATAGAACCAGCATTAAATCAGAACATTTCAACTCGAACTCAAAATATACTAACTGAATATTTAAAATCTTTAAGCCAACCTTCCATCAATGAAGAAGCTGACGGACATAAACAAGAATTAATTATGGCACTTGGTAACGAAGAAAGAAAATTATTGTCAAGCTTTTGGGAGAAAAATCAAAAGTTGATTTTAGCCTCATTATATGCAATAAGTTCTGACCCTGAACAAGAAAAAGATACAAGGGACAGTATCAGAGAAGCATTAGACAGTTTATCCTCCGATAAAGACCGTAGCACCTACAACATAAAATATAACGGAGAAATATTCAGTAGTAATTTCAAAAAATCCGACATTGGACTACAAACAATTAACCTTTTAAATGCCAAAGGACTTATTGACGACAACATCATAAAATACCTTAGAAAAGATAAAAGTTGTAGTTTTCTACTTCTTAAGAAAAAAGAAGAATTTACAGAAACAGAAATAAAATATAGAAAATATCGGACTAATGATTCGCCTGAACTTATTTACAACGGTGAAGAGTTTTATGTTGCCAGAAATTGGGGAATTGGAAATATCCACAAACTCATAAATAAATTTACTGACAAATTCCCAGGACTTGAATACGAAACAAATTAAGAGCGAACAAGGAAGCCCAGCCCATAACAGGCGTTTGGCTCAATGGCGGGTATCGTGGTTAATTGAACATTCTGCCTCGCATCAACTTTTGTTGTGTATTAATAGTTTTGCACTCCGAAATCCGCCACTGCGCCAAGCGCCAAAACGTTACCTGCAAGTTTATGAGCGACCCTGCCAACTCCAAACTGACGACCTTTGAACCAACCTTTTTTCGGACAACTTGGGACAACAACCGACACCGCTTCTAACGGCAACCGCACAAAAAAAAATTAAAAAAAAGCCACCCCTCAAAAAAATTCTATGCCAACGCACATTGCACACATTTGCCTTTGCCTGCCAACGCACTATGCCACCCGAAGGCAAAGTCAAAAGAGTGCAATCGCCAACGCTTTATTTTACTTCGTAGCAAGTTTTATCTCTTAAATTACTTACATTTGCCCCGTTGAAAAAATTATTCGCAATATCATTTCTCCTTATTTTTCTGTGTGCAAACACAGAACTACCTCAGTTATTGAGATTGCCAGTTCTCATTCATCACTACTTAGAACATCAGGCAGACAACCACGACAAATCACTCGCTGACTTTCTTAACGACCATTACACCGACCAGCAAAACCATTCCGACACCGACCATCACGACCACGACAACTTACCTTTCAAGACAAATGATTGTGCAACGGCTAATGTTTCAATTGCTTTTGTAAATCACATTCAATATTCCATTTCAAGACCAACCACTTTTCAGGACAAAGTCACTCCTATCTACAACGGAGTAATTTACTCCTCTGCTTTTCACAACAATATTTGGCAACCGCCAAAAATCAGTTAATGAATTTATGAGTGTCCGCTTTGCGGACACGAAAATTACTGTTTACGGTGCTGACGCACCGCAAACTTTCATTCATTTCATTAACTTATAATCATGCTCAATAAAATAATTGCGTTCTCTATAAAGAACAAACTCATCATCGGGCTTTTCATTTTAGCCCTCATTGGTTACGGCAGTTACCAGTTTACAAAGCTGCCGATTGATGCCGTGCCCGACATCACTGATAATCAGGTGCAGGTAATCACCGTTACACCTTCGTTGGGTGCTCCCGATGTAGAACGGCTTATCACTTTTCCCATTGAACAAGCCAACAGCAACATACCTGGGCTAAAAGAAATGCGAAGTTTCTCTCGCTTTGGCTTGTCGCTAATCACCATTGTGTTTGATGATGATGTTGATATTTATTGGGCGAGGCAACAGGTAACTGAACGTCTGAAATTAGCAGAAGAGCAAATTCCTAAAGGAATTGGTTCACCTGAGTTAGCACCCGTTACAACAGGGTTGGGAGAAATCTATCAGTATTTTTTGAAAGCCAAACCCGGCTACGAAGCAAAATATAATGCTACCGAATTGAGGACTGTTCAGGATTGGATTGTTCGCAGACAATTGATTGGTGTAAAAGGTGTAGCCGATGTAAGCAGCTTTGGCGGAAGAGTAAAGCAATATGAAATTGCTGTGAACCCCGCAACACTTAAATCAAACAACATCACCATCAACGATGTGTTTACCGCATTGGAAACAAACAACGAAAACACAGGCGGTGCATATATTGAAAAAGCATCAACGGTTTTATATATCCGTGCCGAAGGTTTAATTGGAAACATTGACGACATCAAAAACATTGTAGTAAAAAATTTAGAAAACGGAACACCGCTTTTAATAAACGATGTAGCCGAAGTGCGGATTGGAAATGCCACCCGTTACGGTGCAATGACTTATAATGATGAAGGCGAAGTTGCAGGAGCAGTAGTAATGATGTTGAAAGGCGACAACAGCAGCAGGGTAATTGAAGATGTAAAAGAAAAAATTATTCAAATCAGAAAAACTTTGCCCGAAGGTGTAGAGTTAGAACCATTCCTTGACAGAACAAAAATGGTGAACAGTGCTATCAGCACAGTTTCAACAAATCTTTTGGAAGGTGCATTGATTGTAATTTTTGTTTTGGTTTTGTTCTTGGGAAATTTCAGAGCAGGAATTTTAGTTGCTTCTGTAATTCCATTGTCAATGTTGTTTGCAGTAATTATGATGAACATGTTTGGCGTTAGCGGCAACCTGATGAGCTTAGGTGCGTTGGATTTCGGTTTGATAGTGGACGGTGCTGTAATTATTGTAGAAGCAGTGATGCACAGTTTAGTTCAGGGTAAAAAATTAGGAGGTATTACAAGAATAAATCAAAACGAAATGGACGACACCGTAAATCATTCGGCAAGCCGCATGATGAACAGTGCAGTATTCGGACAAATAATAATTCTGATTGTGTATCTCCCGATTTTTACGCTTGAAGGAATAGAAGGAAAAATGTTTAAGCCGATGGCTCAAACTGTTGCCTTTGCTTTGTTGGGAGCTTTCATTCTTTCACTCACATACATTCCCATGATGAGTGCTTTGTTTCTCAGTAAAAATCTTTCTCACAAGAAAAATATTTCAGACCGAATGATGGACTTCTTTATCCATGTTCATCAAAAATATTTACAAAGAGTTTTAAACTTCCCAAAAACAGTAATTGCTTTTTCAGTTGGCTTATTTGTGATAGCATTTTTTGTTTTATCAAATATGGGTGGAGAATTTATTCCCGAATTACCCGAAGGAGATTTTGCGGTAGAAACAAGGGTATTGACAGGAAGTAACATCAGCACATCTTCCGAAGCAATTTTGAAATCAGCACACATCCTGTTAAAGAAATTTCCCGAAGTTGAAAAAATTGTCGGCAAATCAGGCAGCGGTGAAATTCCTACCGACCCTATGCCAATGGAAGCATCAGACATGATGATAATATTAAAAGATAAAAGCGAATGGACATCAGCCGAAACTTGGGATGAACTTTCAGAAAAAATGAGTGAGGAATTAAAGGCTGTTCCCGGAGTTACTTTCAGTTTTCAATATCCTGTTGCCATGCGATTTAATGAATTAATGACAGGGGCAAAACAAGATGTGGTATGTAAAATATTCGGTGAAAATTTAGACACACTTTCAAAATATTCAAAGCTGTTGGGCAATGTGGCAAGTAAAGTTGACGGTGCGGAAAATATTTATGTAGAACCGATTGACGGACTTCCTCAACTCATTATTACTTACAAAAGAAATCAGATTGCTCAATATGGTTTGAACATTCAGGAAATAAACAAAGTCGTGAACACTGCATTTGCAGGGCAAAGCAGCGGATTGGTTTACGAAGATGAAAAGCGTTTTGATTTGGTGGTTCGCCTTGCAGGTGAGCAACGCCAAAGTTTAGAAGATGTGCAAAATCTTTTAATCCCCACACCGCAAGGAACACAAATTCCTTTGAGTTCGGTTGCCGATGTTTCCATTAAGGAAAGCGTAAATCAAATTCAACGGGAGGATGCCAAACGCAGAATTATTGTCGGTTTTAATATTCGCGGCAGAGATGTGCAAACCATTGTAAACGATTTACAGGCACAAGTTGAAAGTAAACTGAAACTGCCAACGGGCTACTACATTACTTACGGTGGAGCGTTTGAAAATTTAGTTGCAGCAAAAAAACGCTTAGGACTTGCAGTGCCACTTTCGTTGCTGTTGATTTTTCTACTACTCTTTTTTGCCTTTGGCTCTGTAAAGCAAGGATTGCTGATTTATTCAGCCATTCCGCTTTCTGCTGTCGGTGGCATTTTGTTTTTAGCCCTTCGCGGAATGCCATTCAGCATTAGTGCAGGAGTTGGTTTCATTGCATTGTTTGGTGTAGCAGTATTAAATGGGATTGTTTTGATAGCAGAATTTAACCGAATTAAAAACGAAGGAGAAACCGACACAAAACAAATTGTTTTGCAGGGAACAAAACACCGTTTGCGTCCAGTGCTAATGACTGCATTTGTTGCATCACTTGGTTTTTTACCAATGGCAATCAGCAACGGTGCAGGTGCAGAAGTGCAGCGACCATTAGCAACCGTTGTAATCGGTGGACTTTTGATTGCAACCTTTCTTACTCTATTTGTTTTACCAGTCCTCTATATTCTTTTTGAAAAAATCGGAAAGAAAAAATCAGCAAATGGAAACGCTGCAATCACAGCAACGATTTTATTGCTCACAATATTTTCTTTTCAAAATGCAAACGGGCAAACACAAATCAATTTGCAAAGTGCAATTGACACCGCACTAAAAAACAACTTGACTGTTAAGAATGAAATCCTGAACGCAGAATATCAGAAAAAATTAAAAGCAGCAGCCGTTGATATTCCGCAAACAAATCTTACAGGCGAATACGGACAAATCAATTCGTTTTACAAAGACACGAAGTTTGGCATTTCACAATCCGTAAGTTTCCCAACTGTTTATGCAAAACAAAAATCACTGCAAAACGAAAACTATAAAAGCAGCATATTGAACATTGCAGTAAAAGAAGCAGAGGTAAAAAAGCAAGTCAGTAATGTTTTCTACTTATTGGTTTACTTACAGCAAAAGCAAAAAATACTTTTGCAAAATGATAGCGTGTATGCTTCGTTTTTAGAAAAAGCTACCTCTCGTTTTACACAAGGTGAAAGCAACATTTTAGAAAAAACCACAGCCGAAACACAACGAGGACAAATCAGTATTCAGTTAAATCAACTGAAAAATGATTTAGAAAATTTGCAACTTCAATTTCAATTGTTGCTGAATACACAAACAGTTTACACACCGCAAGCAGAAAATCCAAAACTAAATTTCACTGCATTGCTTGACACATCAGCAGTAAGTAATCACCCGCAGTTAAAGGTTTTGCAGCAGCAAAAGCAAATTTCATTAGTCAATACTCGATTGCAAAAATCAAAACTGTTGCCCAATCTGAATATCGGATATTCCAATACCAGTATTCAGGGAACGGGTGCAGACAATCTTTTGTATCCGAAATCAACAAGATTTAATGCAGTGCAGTTTGGCGTAGGTGTGCCATTGTTTTTCGGTTCGCAAATGGCAAAAATCAAATCAGGCAAAACACTTCAATTGATTTCCGAAAACAATTATCAAATCGGTTTGCAGACAATGAAAACAGAATATGAAACAGCGTTTAAGAATTATCAAACGCAACTGCAAACCGTAAAATATTTTGAAGACACCGCTTTGCAAAACGCAAACACCATTACCCAAACTGCTAATCAACAATTTGCAAACGGTAGCATCAATTATTTGGAATGGACAATGCTAATCAACAACGCAGTTTCAATTCAAAGCAATTATGCCGATGCCGTGAAAGAACTTAATCAGTCAATCATTCAACTCAATTACTTAACCTCTAAATAAAATTCAATCATGACAGAGGAAAAGAAAAAAACTATTTCGCAAACAATTCTTGAACCCTTTCAGGCATTAAAGAATAAAGTATTTGCAAAACTTTATTTAGCACAAACCATCAGTTTAATTGGTGATGCTTTTACTTGGGTTGGCTTGGCTTTGTTGGCTTACCAGTTAGACAAAGAGCGTTCTGCTGCCATCCTTGCAACTGCACTTACATTAAGAGTTACAGCTTTTATTATCTTTTCTCCATTCGCAGGAGTGTTGGCAGATAAAGTTGACCGCAAGAAAATTTTATACATCACACACTTTTTTCGTATGGCGATAATTGCTTGCCTTCCTTTCGTTACCGAAGAATGGCAAATTTATGTGTTGGTGTTTTTGCTCAATGTGTTCAATGCTTTTTTTACACCAACTTATCGTGCCGTTATTCCGCAGGTAATTGAAGGAAAATATTATCGCGAAGCAGTTGGCTTATCAACCGCCACCTATCAACTCTTAGGCATCTTAGGACCTGCATTGGCAGGTATAGTAGCCGTGTGGTTAGGTGCAAGAGAAATATTTTTTGTTGATGCGATTTCATTTGTAGTAGCTGCTGTTTTGATTTTGGCAATACCAAAGCAAGAACTTCAAAAAGGCGTTTCTTCCGAAGCACGGCAAGAGCATAACACTTGGGGCAATGTCATAAAAGGCATCCGCTTATTATTCGGAAATAAAATTTTGCGGTTTGCATTAAGTATTGAATTTGTTTCAGCTATTGCGGGTGCAATGATTTTAGTAAACACTATCGGTCATATTAAAAACAGCTTGCTTTTAACTGATAAATATTACGGTTGGGTAATGGCTGCTTTCGGTTTGGGTGCTGCATTATCCGCATTTATTGCAGGAAGCGTTGACAAATCAAAAACAAGGAATGTTTCACTGATAATTGGTGCATTCCTCTTAGGCATCACAATTTGTTTCACCAATTACGTGCCTTACACAGCCATGATTTTTTTATGGCTCTTCGCTGGCTTAGGACAAAGTTTAGCAGAAATGCCATCCGAAACTTTAATTGCCGAAAACATTGCTTCGGCAGACCAGGGAAAAGTTTACGGTTCGCACTTTGCCTTTTCGCATTTATGGTGGGCTATTGCATACCCTATTGCAGGGTTTGTAGGAACTACATTTCCAAATTCAGATTTTTTATATGGCGGCTTACTCACTCTCCTATTAGGGGTAACAGCCATTTTAATTTTTAAACCTTCATTCAAATCTTCAACTCAACCTTCAATAATTACTAATTAAAAACAAAGCCATGAAAAAATACATCAGCACATCATGAAAAGAAATATTGTCCTCCTTATTAATGTCATTATTCTGGTGTTCCTCATTATCTATTGCACGTATTATGTTTTAGGTGATTGTATCGAATGCCTTAGTCCTAAAATAAACCACCCTTTCGTTTTTCTCGTAGCGATGATTTTAAGTGCATTTGCTTCGCTATGCATCTTGCTTTTAAATCCACCTAAGAAAAGTAATAAAACGGTGAACGCAACTCATAATTCTATAACAAAAAATAAAAACAAAAAAAACAAAAGATGAAAAACATAATAATCATAATAGCAGCATTTGCAATCCTCACATCATGCGGAAGCAAAAAAACAGAAACAGAAGCAACGGCAGAAACACCAACTGAAAACACAGTTGAACTCACCGATGCCCAACTCAAAAATTCCCCAATTCAAACAGGGAAAATTGAGCAACGCAGTATTTCATCAATCCTTAAAGTAAACGGCAGCATTGATGTTCCGCCAAAAAGCATGGTAAGCATCAGCGTTCCATTAGGTGGATATTTGAAGACAACACAATTATTACCCGGTATGCACATTAGTAAGGGCGAAATCCTTGCGGTAATGGAAGACCAGCAATACATCAACATTCAGGAAGAATATCTCACAGCAAAAGCAAAATTGATTTTTGCAGAAGGAGAATTTAACCGTCAGGAAGAACTCAACAAAAGCAAAGCCGCAAGCGACAAAGTTTTTCAGCAGGCAAAAGCCGATTACACAACCCAGAAAATCTTGGTAAAATCGTTAAGCGAAAAACTAAAATTAATCGGCATCAATCCCGACAATCTCACCGAAAATAATTTATCCCGAAGCATCAATATCACTTCTCCTATTGACGGGTTTGTTTCCAAAGTGAATGTGAACATCGGCAAATACGCCAATCCATCCGACATACTTTTTGAATTGGTAAACCCAACCGACATACATCTTGCACTCAATGTTTTTGAAAAAGACATCAGCAAACTTTTCATCGGACAAAAATTAATGGCATACACCAACAACAATTCTGAAAAAAAATATCCTTGCGAAATAATTTTGATTGGAAAAGATTTAACCCAAGACCGCAGCGTAACGGTTCATTGCCACTTTGAGAAATACGACAAAACCCTAATCCCCGGAATGTTTATGAATGCAGAAATAGAAGTGCAAAGCAACAATGCATTGGTAATTCCAACCGATGCCATTGTTCGTTTTGAAGGCAAACAATTTGTGTTCACCGAAACAGAAAAAAACAAATACGAAATGCAGGAAGTAACCACAGCCAACACCGAAAACGGTTTCACACAAATCACCTTCCCCGATAACACAGGAGACATAAGCAACAAAATGTTTGTAACCAAAGGAGCTTACACTTTACTCATGAAAATGAAAAACACAGAAGAGTAATGGAAAACTTCAAAGAAAAGTTTAACGCCCTGCTTACCGATAAACTGAACATTAGTTTGGAAGAACTCAAGCCCGAAGCTACTTTCTTTGAGTTGGGAGCAAATTCTTTAGACATGGTTGAACTTATAATTGAATTTGAAAAGGCTTTCGCCATCACCATTAATGATGAGGAAGCGGAAAGGATAGTAACCCTCCATGATGCCGAAGAATATTTAAGAACCAAGTTGGGCATAACTTAAAATAAGAGTAGCTTAAAAATTAATAAATAATCAATCAATAAACAAAAATCAAAAAAATGAAAAAACTACAAGTATTTACACTGCTAACAATTTTGGCAGTAATCACAACCACCTCATGCAATCAAATCAAGAATGAAAATCGGGTTCTGATGCAAAGTAAAGGCGACACATTACTCGTTATCAATCTCCCGTCAGCAGGTTGCGACAAGTGCCAAAAAATAATTGAAGGCGGATTGTCTGATGAAAAAGGAGTTAAACAATCTATACTCAACTTAAAAACAAAAAATGTTTCCATTGTTTATGACCCGCTAATAATATCTCCCGAAATACTAAAATCAACCGTAACAGAACTTAGTTACAAAATGCCTTGTAAACAAAATTAAACAGGAAAGCCGAAAACTGAATAGAGTAGGCAACAAACAAAATTCAAAAACAAAAATGAAAAAAATCAAAACAATCGCCATCGCAGTCATAATAATGCTTGCAGGCACAGCAACAAATTTTGCACAAACAACTACAAACACACCGAAAACTAATCATGGTGGAGTAATTCAAAAAACAGGCGACTATCATATTGAAATGGTAAAAACAGAAACTAAAATTTCCTTTTATCTGCTTGATGCAAATAAAAAACCACTTGCCAATAAAAATATTTTAGGCACAGTAGTATTTCAATATACCGACAACACTACATCTTCATCAACTTTAATTGCAATTGGTGACGATGGTTTTTCTGCAAAAAATGATAAGATAAACAAATCCACATCTGAGGTAGTTACGCTGAAAGTAAACGGAAAAACAATCACAGCTACTTTCAAAAACGCAACAGAACCCGTTCAGAAAGAAAAACCTCACGGACATAGCCACGGAGAAGATGGTCATCACCACTGATAAAACTTGCACACGAAATATTAATTCCAATTGAATTTATGCCAAGCATAAATTCAATTGGTTTCTAACAAGAATTAAAAATCATACAATGAAGTATAAAGAAATAACATTACTTGGCTTACTTTTATTAGTAGCTGCTTTGAGCAATTCTGTTTTTGCTCACGGTGTAGATGATGCTACTAAAAAGTTTTTATTGGGCAATGATGGCGTTGCCTTTATTCCGTTTCTATACATTGGGGCAAAACACATGCTCACTGGTTACGACCACTTATTGTTCTTAGTGGGTGTAATATTTTTTCTTTACCGCCCCAAAGAAGTGCTGATTTATGTGAGCTTCTTTACATTAGGTCACAGCTTAACATTAATGTTTGGTGTGCTATGGAACATTGGTGTAAATGCTTATCTTATTGATGCCATTATTGCTTTGTCTATTGTGTATAAGGGCTTTGATAATTTAGGAGGATTTAAAAGAATATTCAATTACCAACCCAACACAAAAGCAGCCGTTTTAATCTTCGGATTGTTTCATGGCTTTGGTCTTGCAACAAAACTCCAGGATTTTAATTTAGGAAAGGAAGGTCTTTTTACAAACCTGCTTGGCTTCAACATAGGCGTTGAAATCGGACAGTTCATTGCATTGGCTTTCGTGCTTATCCTCTTTAGTTTTTGGCGGCACAGCAAAACATTCATGCAGTTTTCAACTGTAACAAACACGCTGCTTATGGCAGCAGGGTTTGTATTAATAGGGTTTCAATTAACAGGTTATTTCACAAATTAAATTCATTACACCATGTCAGAAATAAAACATCCGATTTTAGAAACAAAAAAAATTGTAAAGGCAACAGTCGTTGCTTTAATAATAGGAGCAATCATATTAATCACATCCGTTTTACCTGCCGAATATGGAATAGACCCAACAGGTGTGGGACACTATTTAGGATTTAGCAAACTTCATCATCATGTAGAAAAGACGGATGAAACTCTTCCCGTAGAAATGGCTGCACCACAACCGCAGCGTTTACTCAAACTTGAACAAGGAGGTTCATCACCTGATGTTCCAATACCTGCCGAAGCAAATAACCCTGCACCTGAAAAACAATTAGAAGAAAGAGAAGATAGCATTCTGTTTAATCTTCCCGCAGGTCAAGGTCTTGAGTATAAAATAAACATGCTCAAATACGGAAGAGTAAAATACGAATGGACAACAGATAAGGGAACTGTCTTTTTTGATTTTCATGGCGAGGTAAAAGAAAAAAACCCTACCGACAATGTCTATTTTGAAAGTTACACTGTGGCGTATTCAAATAACATGATAGGAAATTTTCTTGCACCCTATGAAGGTAAACATGGATGGTATTTTAAGAATAAAGGCGAAACAGATATACTTATAACCATTCGGCTGAAAGGACAGTATGCACTTATAAACTAAGCATTCAATATTTACAAAAACAAAACTTGTTTTGCAAATAATTTTTTTCTTTACATTTGCTCTAAACAAACCACATTTAACTAACAAATAAAATCTTTCACTCATGGCATCAACATCAGAAACAGGACATGCAAAAAATGTAGCCAACTTTGAAGACCTCATTTCCTTCTGCACTGGCTACGGTGCAACCTACAATCCAAGCAAAGCAGCAATTCAAATTCCTTCACTAAACACTTTACGAACAAATGCACAAGGCAGCATTACAGGCGTAAACAGTTCCAAAACTGCCTTCACCAATGCAACCAATTCACGGCAGACATCATTTGACCCGCTTAAAAAACTTTGCACCAAAATCGTAAACGCTTTGGATGCAACCGATGCAACAGACAAGTTGGTGAAAGATGCAAAAACCATCAACAACAAAATTCAGGGTAAGCGTAGTGGCGACAAAACAAAACCGCTACCAACTCCTTTCCCACCAATGCCACCAATGCCACCAATGCCACCAATGCCGACCCCGACACCAGAGGACAAATCAATTTCTGTTTCACAGCAGAGTTACGACAGCTTGATTGAAAACCTTGACAAATTAATTACACTCGTAAGCAGCGAACCCACTTACACGCCAAACGAAACCGACTTGCAAATTTCAACACTGCAAACCCTGCTTGGCAACCTCAGGGCGACTAATACCGCAGTTGTAAACGCATACACCAATTACAGTAACTCACGGATTACCCGTAACAGTATTCTTTATACAGCAACAAGCGGACTGGTTGACATTGCAGGTGATGTAAAGAAATATGTGAAATCTGTTTTCGGTGCGACAAGCCCTCAGTTCAAACAAGTGAGCAAGTTGGAGTTTAAGAAAGTGAAGTAATCGTAACCCGACACCATCGGACAGAATACTCACGACATCAGAAAGGGAGTTCCGACCTGCAAAGGCGAAACTCCCTTTCGCATTTTGACTTTTCCGACCTGACAAACCGCAGTTTTCACCTGCATCTTGACACCTTAGCCCTGCAAAAAGAAAGTAGCCGACATCGGAAAGAAAGTTCGTTCCTGCGAATAGAAAGTTAGCACCTGCAAAAAGCATTTTAACACCTGAGAAAAGAAAGACAGCAACCGCACAAAAAAAATACACTCTTGCAAGCCGCACAAGGCAACCGCACAAACCAAAGCTTGCAAGAGAGTATTTTTTTCTGCCACCCTGAAAGAATTTTTTCCTCCCCGCCTTTTTTTTAATTTTTTTTTCTCCTCCGCACGGGCTTAGTGCTTAACCGACAGACAGTGCTTCTAATGTAAATCCCTTCGGACAAAGTGTGTGCTAACTTGACACGACACCTCTTCGGACAGACAGAAAACCAGCAGGTAACAAGGGGTTTATGAAATGGCGGGTGCAGTGCGTAATTGAACGTAAGTGCTTTTAATTTACATTTGTGCTGGGTGACAGTTTTGTGCTTCTAAACCGCCACTTCATAAACCCCCGAAACGTTAGCACTCACCCTAAAAAGACAACGACAGTGATAAAAATAACGAACAGACAAAAAAATAATGACACCAGCCGCACAAATGGCACATTTGGTTTTGCCCGACACACAAGCCGACCCTTCGCAAAACCAAAAGAGCCATTATTTGCCAACGCACCGACAGAACAAATGATAAATTCAATAAACTTGTAGTAGATGAAAAAACTAATCTTTTTAACTCTTTTACTTTTGATAGCTTCAATCGGCTTCAGTCAATCTTATTTGGGCTGGGTGACAAAACAGGTCAACTTTAGACAAGGACCCGGAACTAACTACGGAGTAATTTCATCATTGAAACCGGGAACACAAATCTTTATTGTCTCTCTTGAAACTGAAAATGATTTCTACAACATTATTGACATTGCTACCGACAAAGAAGGCTACATACATAAGTCGTTTGTAAAACTTGGGGACGTTGTTGAAAAAAATGAAAGTGGAATGTTTACCCCAAGCGGTAAAACTTCGACTTATAATCCTGAAATTGAAATATTCAACAACACTACATTAACCTTAACACTAAAACTCAATAGCGAGACATACACATTTTCACCGAAGCAAAAACGAACAATAACATTAAGCCCAGGAACATATAATTATCGTGCTTCTGCACCAGGCGTTATTCCAAACATAGGCACTGAATATATGGAGAGTAATATGGGCTATACTTGGCAATTTTATATAGTAACCGAAAGAAGATAAAAGTTATGCAATTTCTTAACCCAATAGAATTACTAGAATTAGAAAATGCTGATGTAGCGGCAATAGACAATTCAGTTATCAAAAAGGCAAAACGCAAACTATTTGCAGAAATTGACCTTTCAGACAATGGACATTTTGATTATAAGGGGATTTCGCTTACTAAAACAGATTGCGAAAAAGTCATTGACGATTTAGAAAACAATAATGCATTAGAATTTTATTCTCATCTATCCTCAAACAAACTTTTGAATGATTTTCTAGTGAATGGCAATGATAAACTTTTTACATCATTCAAACAGGAAAGTATTTACAAGTTACCTGAGTTTATAAAATTTATAAGTCCGTTTTTTGCTCCCAAATTTGACAAAGCCATATTAAAAGCATTTGTTGATGCGGATGAAGAAAAACTTAGAAGCATATTAAGAACTCAAAACCTAATAAGCACAGCAGACCTAAATATTGCATTCAAGGGGCTTAGCATTGAAATTCAAAATAGATTACAGCAGATTGACGCAATAACTAAAGACATTAAAAATGAAGAGTCTGAATATTCTGATGATGACATTGATGAAGTTATAGATTTAGTAAAAGATGTGTTTCCCACAGAACTACTTAATCAACTACCAGCATATTTTCAAAGTCAGATAAATAAAATAGCTGCTTCCATCAACTACTTACAGCTTGCAATTTGGAATGAGTTTAACACGACATCTGTATCATTGCATTTACTTGAGCATTTGCTAGAGTTAAACATTGAAAGTGTTAGCAAGCCTACCTTCCAAAAAAATTATGACATAGTTAGAAAAAAACACGAAGAAAGAATTGAACAAGAAAAAAATGCCCCAACATTAAAAAAGTGGGCTACAATTTTATTGACAATACAAGCTCAAATAAAGAACGTTGAGAATAAATCAATTCAAGCTACCGATGCTTTAGATAAAATTAAACAGTTGGTAGCAGTTTCAGAACTAAATTCTTTGCCTTCATTTGCTAACGAAATAAGAACTCAGATTGGATATTCTATTAGAAGCCTCTCAATTTCTTGCTGGAATAAACAAAATGATATAAAAACATCGCTTTCCTTGATAGCTTTCGCATTACAAATTAATGTTAATGAGGAAGCAAAAGTAAAATTCAAACAAGACAAAGCAGAACTTGAAGAATTAGAAAAAAAATACAAGGGTATTTTAGTTTGTCACTTTTGCGAAAAGAATCCGCCTGACGATAATTGCGGTATTTCTCAAACAATATATAAAGAGACATATCGAAGCTATTTTCCAAGACGTGTGCAGTTTTCATATACAGATGTAACAATTCCAAGATGTAAGAATTGTAAGGAAATCCACTCTAAGGGAAGTCAAAAGTTTTCTTTGGTTTTCTTTGTAGCACTTGTTTTAGGTGTAATAATCGGTGCAATGACCGAAGGCGAACATTTTATAATAGGAGGTATTATTGGAGCTGTGGCAGGTTGGATAGTGGGTAAGATTATGGAAGGGAATCAAGTTAGTAACAGTGGAATTAAAGACGCATCAGAATCTACACTCTCAAAACATCCTTTACTAATTGATAGAATTAGAGAAGGTTGGACATTTTCAAAACCAAGTGCATAAAAATCAAAAAATATGAATGAACAAATAAAAGTGCCGAAAATTTACATTGACTTGTTAGACCAAGTTTTTGAAATTGAAAAAAAGGTCGAAGCCCTTACAGAATCAAATTCAATTAGCCGAAATGTTAGTAGGTTAAAAGAAATATTTGAACAATTGGAAACTGATGGTGGATTGTTTTATCACAACCCCATTGGAGAGTCATATAACGAGACAAGAACTGATATTGAAGCGAGTATTGCTGGTAATTCTGCTGACAATTTAATTATCACAGAAGTTATTAAACCAATAGTAAGGTATCGCAAAGGCGGTATTACACTCATTGCAAGAAAAGGCATTGTTGTCGCAGAATCTAAATCTTAACTTTTAAATCATTATCACAATGGAAAATACAATCAATTTCGGAATTGACCTAGGAACAACAAATTCGGCAATTGCCAAATTTGTAAAAGGCGAAGTTATCGTTTTCAATAATCCTCTGGATTATGGTAGGGCTACCCTACCTTCGGTAGTAGCATATTTAAAAGACAAAATAATAGTTGGAAGTAAAGCAAAAGAATTATTTGAGAAGCAAAAGAAAGATGCTTTTACACAAGCATTTTTCAAACGTAAAATGGGAACATCTGAAAGTTTCCCAATCAAGTCTCAAAATCGTTCTGTTACACCAATAGAACTATCAGCCCAAGTTCTTAAAGAACTAAAAACATTTGTAAATACTGGAGATACATTAGAATCAGTAGTCATTACAATTCCTGCTTCATTTGACCTAATACAATCAAATGCAACCAAAGAAGCAGGTTATCAAGCAGGATTTAAACAAGTGGTTTTATTGCAGGAACCTATTGCAGCTAGTTTGGCCTATGCCAATATGAAGAAATCAAAGGAGCTTAACGATGGTCAATGGTTGGTGTATGACTTTGGAGGCGGGACATTTGATGTAGCGTTAATTAAAATAAAAGATGGTGAAATGAAAGTTATCGACCACGAAGGCAACAACTTTTTAGGTGGTGCAGATATTGACCAAATGATAGTGGATAAACTCGTAATCCCAAAAATAAATGCTGAATTTTCATTTGAGAACCTCGAAGATGAAATGAAAAGTGCATCAGGCAAATTAAATTCAAAGTATTATACATTACTCTACAATGCAGAAAAAGCAAAAATTAACCTATCGGCAGTAAGTTCAGCAGAAATTGAAGTTGTTGGATTTGAGGATGAAGATGGCAATGAGGTTGACTTTGAAATGACAATTACTCGTTCAGAACTTAATGAATTAATAAAAAATGCGGTAGATAGCACTATTGAAATGATTAAAACCATTTTGACAAGAAATTCACTTGGTTCAAAAGACATTCAATTTACATTAATGGTGGGCGGCTCAACATATATTCCTTATGTAAGACAACGAGTAGAAGAAATATTGCAAATCCCAGTAAATTGTGAAATTGACCCCACAACCGCAGTGGCAGTTGGTGCCGCATATTATGCAGCAACTAAACAAAAGGAGATTTCCAAATCTGATAAACAGCAAAAGAAAACTGCATTATCTATAAAAGCCAGTTATAATAAGGCATCTAAAGAAAAGGATGAATTATTCGCTGCAAGAGTAACAGGAGAAACCGAAGGTCTATTTTATAAAATAGTCAGACAAGATGGTGGATTTGATTCAGGATTAAAAAAACTTACTGAGAGAATCAGCGAAGATTTGCCATTGGTTGAAAATGCCTACAATTTCTTTTCATTAACTGTTTATGATAGCTTGAATAATGTTGTGGAAACCGACATTGAACCCATTGGAATAAACAGCGGGTTTGGTATTAGTGGTCAACCATTACCAGAGGACATTTGCTTAGAAGTGGATGATTTGGATAATCCTGGTTCAACTAGATTATTTTTACTATTCCAGCGAAATACCATTTTGCCAACAAAGCGAACAGTTACTTTTCCGTTAAATAAAACTGTTTTAAAAGGTAGTAATGACGAGGTGATTAAAGTAAATGTATTACAAGGCTCTCACCTATCACTACCCGAATCGATTAAGACTATTGGATATATTGAGATTAGCGGGAAGAATCTAAAAAGGGATATTTCCAAAGGTTCTGATATAGAAATAACCATCACTATTTCTGATAGTCAAGACTTAACAGCATCCGCCTATCTAACAATGGCAGACCAAGAATTCAAAGAGACTTTTAATCCTAAAGAAAGGCATATGCCAGTAAACCTATTAAAAGAACAAGTCGAAGTCCTATCAGATAAATTGGAAGAAGAAATTGAACAAGCAACAGAAAAAGAGGACTACGAAACAGCAAGTGCTTTATCAAAATTGAAGAAGGAAATGGAAGTTGTTGCTGAGGAAACTGAAAGTCTGACTCCTGATGATGTTACCGATAAAAGATATCAACTTGAAGACAAGAAACGTAAAATAGCACAGGAAATTGACAGTGCAACAAAGCACAAAAGATTACAAAAGGTTAGAGAGCATTACTTTGAGACTAAAGAGGAATGCTTAAAACTTATAAATGATAGCGGTAATGACCACGAAAGAAAGACATACAATGATATTGTAGCACAGGAAGATGCTTTTATGTCAACAAATAGCCCTATTAAAATTCAAGAGAAATCAGATGAGTTGCACAGTATTATTGGCCAAATCAAATGGAGAACTCCTGAATTTTTGAAAGGAATTTTTAATTGGCTTAAAAATGAGCAACATAAAATGAGAGACCAAACAGAAGCCAAAAGCCATATTGATTCTGGAAATTTTGCAATAGAAAGTCAAAATTGGGATAGGTTAAGAGAAATTAACTTTGCATTGTTAGACCAATTACCAAGAGGAGCTAAAGAACAAATAACAACTAAAATTGGATTTGGACTATGAAAACAGAAGCATTCCAAAATTTACTGCTTAAATCAGCAGTTTCTGTAATTGCCTGTGATGGCAGTATAGACGAAGCAGAAATTTCAGAAATCAGAAATATGGCTGAAAATGAAATTTACTTTATGGGTTATGATTTTGAAGAACCACTTGAAGCAAATCTTCAAACAATAAAAGAAAGAGGGAAATCAGCTATTAATGACTACCTGAAAGAGTTAACGAGTGCTAATCTAAACGACAATCAAGAATTGCTTTTGATTGAAGTTTTGATAAGAGCCATTGAATCGGACGAAAGGGTTGAGCCAAATGAAGTTAAGTTTCTTCAAATGGTAAAATCAAAACTGAAAACAAGTGAAGAAACCATTATCACTAAGTTTCCAAAGCAAATGAATTATTTGATAGACTTCCATAATTATGGACTTCACGAAGAATTTACAGATGAGATTAAATTTGAATAATGTCATAAAAATCGTCTTAGCGATTTTGTTCTTTCTCTGTTTAGTAGATATGCCTTATGGATTTTATCAGTTTGTAAGATTCGCAGGTCTAATTGGATTTGCAATTTTAGCTTATCAAGCACACGAACAAGGCAGGCAAACAGAGATGATTATTTACGGTGGCCTTGCTTTGTTATTCCAACCGTTTTTCAAAATCGCACTTGGCAGACAAATGTGGAACATAGTTGACATAGTTGTAGGAATAGGACTTATAATATCAATATTTATGAAACCAAAGGAAAGCCCACGCTAAAAGCAAGCACATTTGCAATTCGCACAAGCCAACGCACAGACCTAAAATTGCAAAAGAGCTTGCTTTACCAACGCACCAAGACAGACACAAAATGACAACGAACAAACACGACAGAAAAGAAGGGCGAAGTGCTAACATGCGTTTGGCGTCATGCGGGGTGAAGTGGTTAAATTCAAGTGCAGTTTTTCAAATCAACTTTAGTGCTGGGTTGACAGTTTTGTACATCGAAATCCCGCACGAACGCCAAGCGCAAAACCGTTGGCAGCAAAGCTAACGGAACTCTCGGCACAAAAAGACCATTCCGACAAAACAAAATTCCGTTTGACTAAGTTGCTGTAACGGGACAGCAAAATGGCAAAAAAAGAAGTACTGACGGACTTTTG